>Ga0105048_10000672_pt1 | contig 53322 bp, 45 predicted proteins | sample MAT05_FD_78382 | JGI IMG/M metagenome (GOLD analysis project Ga0105048, IMG submission 78382) | Freshwater microbial communities from Lake Fryxell liftoff mats and glacier meltwater in Antarctica - MAT-05 | ecosystem: Environmental > Aquatic > Freshwater > Ice > Liftoff microbial mat | place...
AATAAAATATTTCAATTCTTTTATAGACGCCCCAATTTTTAATTCTGATCCACTATTTTTTCTATTTAGTAAGAATATATTGTCGAAATACTATTAATGTGGTACAAAAATAAAATATCCAACCAAAACCGAGAATTTTAAAATGAATTGCATAAAAAAAGCTAACTCAATGGTTAGCTTTTTTTACGAGATAAGGACTTTAAATTAATTTTCTTTCTTTTTATCTTGTTGCTTTTTAAATGCGTCGATATCAAAAAGTAATGAGAAACGAATTGTATTTTGCAATGGATGACGTTGGGTAAAAGGTTGTAAGTAAGCTGCGTCAATTCCAAAAACATTGTAACGTAAGCCAATGCCAAAGGTTGCATATTTACGGCCACCTTTTGTGTTAGCTTCGTTGTAGTATCCAACTCTTACTGCAAATTGTTTATCATACCAATACTCTATACCTGCGGCGATATTAAACTCTTTTAGCTCTTCTTTAAAACCTCCTGGAGCATCTGCAAACGAACTGACCATGCCTGAAATAACTGGGACATCTCTATTGTCTTTGCCATATTGAACAACTTTTTGATTGTTTATATCCAAGCTATCCCCTGAACCATCCACCTTTTTATAATACACAGGATATGTTGGAACGAGTAATTTATTAATGTCTAAATTAAAATTAATCTCATTATGTTCGTCAATTACTTTTCCAAAACTAGTTCCTAAACGAAGGTTTGTAGGAATAAAATCCTTTTCGGGGGCTGTTGAATAGGTAATTTTACCACCAATATTACTGATGCCTGCACCTAATGCCCATTTCAAATCCTTGCGAATTTGCTTTTTGTAATAAACTCCCAGATCGCCAGCTACCGTGCGGCCAGGCTTAAACTGAGAACCGGCAGTTCCTGTAGCACCGCAAGTAAGGCATGAATTAACATATCGCATGGCGCCACCAATAGAAAAGTTTTCTGACAATTGCGTGGCGTATCCTAAATCAACCGATAATTCATAAGGCGTTGCATCGCCTAAAGGATTGGCTTGTTCATCCGTAAATTGAATATTGCCAAGTGAAAAATAACGTATAGAACCTGCTACAACACCCTGATTTCTAGTACCAACCTTTGTATATCCTGCTAAATCGTAGAACCAAATATCAGGAACCAACTGACGCAGCCAAGGTGCTGCATTAACGCCAACACCGGCCTTTTTTTGAATAAAAGCCATGGAAGATATGTTCCAATGAATAGAGTTAGCGTCGGCATCACGGGCAACTCCGGCATCGCCCATACCAGCACTTCTAGCATCTGGCGTTATAGTAAGGAAAGGTACTGCCGTAGTGATAACATTCCTTTGACCAACTAATTGATTCTTTGAAAGCGATGGATTTGTTTGACCTATAGTGTTAATTGCAAAGGCCAACGCACCAAATAGTAATAATTCTTTTCTAAACATGTTTTTGTATTTTAGGTACCCGTTTACTCTATTTCTTATTCTTAGTTTATTCGACAAAAATAGAATTATTTTTCAATATTTAACTATTTTAACAATACCATTTTTTGAATTTCTTCAGCGGTTTTACCATCCTCAGATTTAACTTTAACGCGGTACAAATAAACCCCTCTAGCAAGTGTTTGCCCATATTCATCTTTACCATCCCATTCAATTTCAGAAATATGGGAACTTGAATTTGGAATTCGGGAATAAAGTGTTTTTACAACTTTTCCAGCTATAGACATTATATTAATAGAAACTGAAAGTTCCTGACCGGCTTTATTGTGATCAAACAAAATACTAGTTTTATTAATAAAAGGATTTGGATAATTTAAAAGATTGCGGATAGCCATATTTTCATTTTCCGCAACCACAAATTCAACCTGATTTTCGCTACTATTATTAAACACATCCCAAGCTCTAACAACTAAAATATGTGTTCCAGGTGCTAAATCAGCCAATCTAATTCTTACTTCACCCCCTTGATAACTATTAAGTGTAGTTGAATAAAAATCATTAAGTACATAATTCTTTTTGGTTTCACGTTCCTTATCCAAGATGCCTAAAATTTCTCGACCAATGCCATTGCCTGCCGTGTTGATGCCATTTTCATCCCAAAGTTTAACAATTAATAAAGGATTTTTACTAACGATTCCTCCGTTGACAAATTTTTCGTCATCCAAAAAAACTTCAATTTGTGGTCCGGTATTATCCACTGATAAATTATTAGCTGTTCCACCAATCAAAGCACTGTCGTAAATTCCAACTGCATCGGTTTTATCATTGTAGGCATAAGTAAAAATTCGACCTGCTCCAAAAGCATAATCAATGTCTTTGGGTAAAATAAATGAAACCTTAAAAACACCTCCTGTTACTGATGCTTTTCCTCTGTATAAAACATTATTTCGAACAGAAAATGGCAAAACACTACTAGCGGGATCGTTTGCTAAAGTTTTATAGGTTTGCTTCTTATCAAATAAAGTAACCGATACATCGCCAATAAAATTTGTTAGTAGGGTTCCACTTAAATCCGTAACCATACCTTCTATTTCAACTTTTGAAAGTGCCTTTAAGGTATCCTTTGAGTTAGTAAGTACCGACTTGCCGTTAATTTTAGTAATAAGGGTTTTTTGAACTGGTAAATTCAAATCTAACAACGGATCACCAAACAATACATAATTTCTGACGTTAGGCGTCTGCCACATAATATTTTTAACATTTATATAGGATTGTCCGAAGGTCATAAAGTGACTTCCATCACGTGCAAACAAATTCCCTTGAAATAAATTTGCAGCAAATCTTGTATTCAAACTAATATAAACTTTTCTGGTTGTTGTAATCATACCAACTGCGCCACCTTGATCGTTAGACATCATTAATTCCCCAGGTGATTCTTCGGAAGGATTGTCAAACTGGGCCAAATCGCAGGTGCCAGTAACAAAAAATATCAGTTTGTCATAATTTTTCCAAGCTAAAATTTGTGGCCTTGTAACAACGCGCTCATGAGCCATTCCACTTCCTCCTCCATGACCAAGATAATTGAAAACCAAAGTACCTTTTGCAACACTATTATTGATAGCTTCGTTCACATCTGGAAAAGCATTACCATTTCCTAGGGATACTTGTTTATAGGCATCTAAATAAATTTTATTTATGTTTAAAGGTGAAAATTCCTTTTCAACCATATTTGCAAGTTCCTCTGAATCTTCAATGTGGGTATCGTAATCTTCATCATCTCCCAAAAATGTTATTGAACTTCGCCATTCTCCTTTAACTGATGCCGTTTTATAGTGGATTGATTTGTCAACCATAACTTCTGCTTCATAAGGAGATTTTGCAGGTAAGCGCCCAACACCCATATCCAACCCTTCTGTTGGTAAATATTTTTTGGGCCAAAAGCCTTCACCATCGCCTAAAATTACATAATAATCATCTGAACAATAACTACTTATTGAATTATTAGATTCATAACTTTCAAAAGTTGGAACAAAATTGCCACTACTCACCTTTAAATTTCGATAATCATAACTTCCGTCGCCAAACAAAAGCAATGCCTTTGGTTTATTAACTGAATCTGCACGGTCATAAACCATTTTAACAAAATCCCTAATTGCTGTTATATCTAAAGCTCCGCTTGAAAATTCATTGTAAATTTTATCTGGATAAACTATTAAATAGCTTTGTCCTTCTCGTTCTTGATGAAATTTTCCGAGTTTCTCTGCTTGGGCTTTAAAATCGGGATGGGTAATGATAATAAAGTCAGCAGGGGTTGAGGCATGTAAATTTTGATTTTCAATTTTACCAACCATTTCCGGCATCAATTCACTTCCATTTTTAAATACAAGATATCGCTGAAGCTTATTTTTAGGATTTATAACAAAAGAGGAAACCGCTCCTTTTAAAACTGTCTTTTGCAATGCAGTATTAACCGGATCTGTTACATCCCAAAGGGTATAATCAGAACCTAAATTTTCAATTTTGAATTCAACCTTATCGTCTACTTTTGAATTCAAATTAAATAAATGAATTTGTCCATCAACGGGTTTCATTTTTCGTTTACATTGAACTTCAAAATAATTTATCCAAGCTTCGGAACTAAGCTGAGGCCTTATAAACTCATAGCGAAGATTAAAATTACCAGTTGAACTAAATGACGATTTAAGGTTAGAAATACTTGCATAATTATCATCTGATTCGAAATTAACCGGTGACCCATAATGGCTAAAGATTATATTACTATTATTTAAACTAACAAAAACATCGCTAGCAATTGCTGTTCGTATGGCTACCTCAGATCGAATAAAATTACCAGGACCATCGATAAAATCCGGAATACTCAAATCAAAAGAACGGTTTTCGATGGTAAGAGCTTCCCCGAACCATTGACGCCCGCTATTTCTAAAATTCACAAGATCTTCATCGTGAACTAGCAAGTAATCGGATTCGGTTATAGTGACATTTGCAATAATTCCAATTCCCTCTCCGTTTTCGCCAATTCGCTTTCCCGCTGAGCCTCCAAACGTGAAAAAATAAAACGAATGTCCTGAAAAGACATTTTTCACATGGGTATAATCTGTTGCATTTTCTATCCAAACATCAGGACCCTTGCCATAAAACGAAATATAATCACCATCTTCTAGTAAATTATTATTATTGGCATCGTGAATTTGAATATTATTTTCTGCAAGGTCGTCTACTCTAAATTCGGCCAAAACTTCAGGAAGCATTCCTATTCCATTGCCATAAAGTTTAAAGGTAGATAAATTTATCGATTCAGGACTGATGCCATTTCTAGTAAAAAATGAACGATCTAACTTATAAACACCATCGCTTTTAATTTTAATTTTATACCAGTCGCCACTTGCCAGCACTGATTGAGTTTTACTTCCCTTCTTTTTTAGCAATTGATTATTAACAACACCGGTTTGTTTTAGAGTAAGGTCAAAACTTAGCAAGCGTTCCAATTGATTATTAACAACTCGAAAAGGAATTATTTTTACTTTCAAACGACTTTTCCCGCGCTCTTCAGCGTTAAAAAATACCAATTCAGACACATTTTTCATGTGTTTAACAACAATATCGGTTGCCTTTACGGATTCATAAACCTGATTTAAAATACTTACTTCATATAAATTAAAACCCTTTATCTCTGAAAATACCCATACAGGATAATACAATTCTGTAGAAATATTTTCGGATTGTGCATCCTTAAAATTTCCGGGAAAACCTTTGATTTTGCTATCCCACTCGATATTTATATGCTTAGTTTGAGCTAAGACAAGTATGTTTGAAAAAAAAACAAATACAAGTCCAAGCAACATTTTATTTATTTTGTACGTCATAGAGTATATCTAAAACAAAAATATCTTAATTTTATTATGTTTTTTGGATAAAAAGTTGAATGTTTGTAAAAATATTTCCTTTCTTAACACAACAAAAAAAACGATAACAAGTTTAACAAATTATAAAAAATTATGACCAGACGTTTCTTATTAAGCTGTGCAGCCATTTTAGCGATGGGTATAGTAAAAGCTCAGGATCCTGAAATGACACAATACTATGCTGCTCCTATTTACACAAATCCCGCAATGGCGGGCACTGGTAGTTGCAATGGTGGCGGACGTATCAATATTAATTACAGGAACCAGTGGCCAAGTTTACCTGGAACTTTTGTAACTACACTGGCCTCTTATGATCAGCATTTTGATGCAATCGGTGGTGGTATTGGATTTATTGCCATGAACGATGTTGCAGGAGAAGGAAAACTAACTTCAAACACCTTTGCAGGAATTTATTCCTATCAATTGATTGTTAATCGTAAATTCACCATGCGATTTGGCCTTGAAGCTCAGTTTGTAAGTCGCTCAATTGACTGGAAAAAATTACGTTTCCCTGACCAAATTGACCCTACAAAAGGTTTCACATTGCCAACTCAGGAGCCTATTAATCCAAATGTAATAAATTACCCGAATTTCAGCGGTGGAATGCTTGGTTATACCGAACGTTTTTATTTTGGTTTGGCAGTTCATAATGTTATAGAGCCTATTCAATCATTTTTAGGAACCCAAGATTCTAAATTGCCAAGAAGATATACTTTTCATTCAGGTTTGGTAATTCCTTTAGATCATAGCTATGATATTGCAAATTCGAACACAACCATTTCTCCAAATTTATTATTCATGGTTCAAAACAAGTTCACACAGATGAATTTAGGTTTTTACTATAATAGAGGCCCATTGGTAACCGGTTTATGGTATCGTCAAACATTTGGCAAATACATAAATTCTGATGCCGTTATGGTTTTGGTAGGATTCAGAAAGGAACGATTTAAATTTGGATATAGTTTTGACTTAACAGTCTCTTCAGCTCGTCAAGCAGCACCTATGAGTCATGAAGTTTCTGCCTCTATCGAATGGTGTGCGCGTAAAAAAGCCATCAAATGGAATAACCTAAGCTGTCCAGATTTTTAATAATTTTCGAGATTTTTATTTCGTTTTAATTAAAAATACAATATTATTGCACAATAATCGTTAAATAGACAAACAACGTCGTATGAGTTTAAAGAGTAACATAGGCCTGGCAACATTAGCAATCGCTTTTCTTTTGCCTACATCCTGCAGCAAGAAACCTAGTTCTTCAACTACAGGTTGGAAATACAACAACGCCAAATGGGGAGGTTTTGAAACCCATGAATACGCCGGACAGGAAACTGGACCAGGATTGGTACTTATTGAAGGCGGTAGCTTTACCATGGGTTCTAGTGAACAAGATGTCACTTACGAGCACAACAATATTGAGCGTCGAATTACAGTTCCTTCCTTTTATATGGATGCAACGGAAGTGAGTAATTTACATTACCGTGAATATTTATATTGGTTAGAACGTGTTTATATCGATTACCCGATTGTTCAAAAGCAAGCATTACCTGATTCTTTATGCTGGAGAGATAAATTAGCGCTTAACGATATATACGTTGACAATTACTTCCGTCACCCTGCTTATCAGCATTACCCTGTGGTAGGTGTTAGTTGGTTGCAAGCAACGGCTTATGCGTCATGGAGAACTGACCGTGTAAATGAATATATTTTAATTCGTGAAGGAATTTTAAAACCAGATCCTACTCAAGTAAATGATGTAAACTTTAACACCAATGCTTATTTGGCTGGTCAGGTTGAAGGCAAAGAAGGCAAAAGACCTATCAAGGGTGTAACTTCTGCAAAAAGAAAAGTTAGAATGGAAGATGGAATATTTTTACCGGACTACAGACTTCCAACTGAAGCAGAATGGGAATATGCCGCTTATGGTAACCTTGGTCAATCTTCTAATGAAAATACAAATGCAAAGAAAATATATACTTGGGGTGGCTTAACCACTCGTAACCCGGGCCGTAAAGAAAAAAACCGTGGTTATGAAATGGCAAACTTTAAGCGTGACCGAGGTGACCAAGCAGGTATTGCAGGTAAATTGAATGATGGCGCTTTTATAACTACAGATGTTCATGCTTATTGGCCAAACGATGTAGGATTGTATAATATGAGTGGAAATGTTAGCGAATGGGTTATGGATGTTTATCGTCCTTGGTCATACGAAGATATGACAGACTTTAATTCATATAGAGGAAACGTTTTCAAAAAGAAAAAATTAGATGATGATGGAATAATTGACATTAAAGACTCTTTGGGTCGATTGATAATGGTTAATGTTACTGAAGAAGAAAATCAAAAGCGCCGCAACTATAGAAAGTCTGACAATATGGGACATTTGGATGAGGAAACCTATTTTGATGGCGAGCAAGGTTACGAATATGGAATTACCTCTATGATTAATAATAAAGCAAGGGTTTATAAAGGTGGCAGTTGGAACGATCGTGCTTATTGGATGAGTCCTGGAACACGTCGTTTCTTAGATGAAGAACAAGATTTATCAACTTTAGGATTTCGTTGTGCAATGCATCGCGTAGGTTCTAGCAAGTAAAATAACTACAATATCTTTAAAAGCGCTTCTGTAAAGAGGCGCTTTTTTTATTTTCAAAAACCTATTTTTTGAATCTTAATTAAAATTTGATATTTAAATTATATTTTTTAGAGCGTTATTTGCACCTTGAATGATAACAGACTAGCCAACAGAGTATTTTATTTTGAAGAATCTCAAACTCTCGAGATGGCGAAAAAGGCGAGAGAGCTTTCTGCACAAGGTGTTAAAGTTATTAATTTAAGTCTTGGTGAGCCTGATTTTGCAACTCCAAAACATATTATTGATGCGGCAAAAAAAGCTATGGACAATGGCTTTACCAAGTACACGCCGGTTGCGGGTTTTGCAGATTTAAGACAAGCCATTTCTGAAAAATTTTTACTAGAAAATGGATTGCACTATGCTCCGGAACAAATTGTAGTTTCAACAGGGGCAAAACACTCGGTGATGAACACCATTCTTGCTTTAATTAATCCTGGAGACGAGGTTATTGTTCCTACTCCATTTTGGGTAAGTTATTCCGAAATGATTAAACTCTCATCAGGCGTTCCGGTTTTTGTTAAATCGAATTTTGAAAATAACTACAAATCACCCGCAGCAGATTTTGAAGCGGCGATTACCTCTCGAACAAAAATGTTTCTCTTTTCTTCGCCTTGTAATCCAAGTGGCTCAGTATATACAAAGCAAGAATTGAAGGAAATAGCTGATGTATTTGCTAAATATCCGGATATTTATATTGTTTCGGATGAAATTTACGAACATATCAATTTTGTTTCGAAACACGAAAGCATTGGACAGTTTGAATCGATTGCGGATCGAGTAATAACAGTAAATGGGGTGTCAAAAGCCTTTGCCATGACTGGTTGGAGAATCGGCTATATAGGAGCACCTTTGTTCATAGCCAAAGCTTGCGAGAAACTACAAGGTCAATTTACAAGTGGTGCTAACAGCATTGCACAAAAAGCTTCTTTGGCTGCTATAACAGGATACATGGAACCAACCAAACAAATGGCTTCTGAATTTTTGAAACGTCGAAACTTACTTTTGAAACGATTTGAGGAAATTCCTGAAGTAAAAACAAATGTACCGGATGGAGCTTTTTATTTATTTCCAGATTTTAGCTATTATATCGGCAAAACCTTAAAAGGAATTCAAATACATTCAACTCGCGAATTATGCTATTATATGCTAAACGAAGCTCATGTATCTATGGTTTCGGGAGAAGCCTTCGGAAATCCGGAATGCATTCGTATTTCCTACTCGGTTAATGAATCGGATTTAAATTATGCAATGAACAGAATTATTGCTGCTTTGCATTCATAAGATATTTACATCTAAGCCTTATTAAATATGTCATTGGCACTAATTGAGGACTTTTTTTAAAAAAAACAACAAAACATACTTTTATTGATTAAGGCAATTGACAATTCTTGATACTATAAAATCATTTTCGAAACTTCATATATTGGTAATTGGCGATACCATGATTGATGCTTATTATATTGGCAAAATTGATCGAATGTCGCCCGAAGCGCCCGTACCAATTCTTGCTTTCAATCAAAAAGACCATCGCCCCGGTGGTGCGGCAAATGTTGCACTCAATTTAAAAAGTCTTGGTGCTAAAGCCAGTATCTGTTCAATTATTGGAAATGATGCAGAAGGCTTGGAACTAAAACAATTATTAGAACAAGCCGGTATTAACAGCAATGGAATTATTACAGACCCTGATCGCCCAACGACTGTAAAAACTAGAGTTATAGCTGGTAATCAACATTTACTTCGAATGGATCATGAATCCACACATTCAATTAATAATAATGTTAAAGACTCAATAATTCAATACGTACGTTCAAAAATTAACGAAGTAGATGCTGTAATTTTTGAAGACTACAATAAAGGATTACTTACCGAACGATTGATAACCGAACTTATAGAAATTGCAAATTCTTATCATAAACCCAGCATTGTTGACCCAAAAAAAGACAATTTTTTTGCATATAAAAACTGCACGCTTTTTAAACCAAATCGAAAGGAAATAGCGGAAGGTTTACAAACTCAACTTGATTTAACTATAACAGAGAATATTGAAATTGCTTCTATAGAATTGATAAATCGATTGAAGTGTCAACATGTTATGGTTACCTTGTCGGAAGATGGTGTGTATCTAAAATCTATTTCTAAAAGTAAACACATTAAAGCTCATAAAAGAACGATAACAGATGTAAGTGGAGCCGGCGATACGGTAGTGAGTGTTGCGGCCTTGTGTTTAGCAGCCGGTATGGATATTTTTACAATGGCGGAAGTTGCAAACATTGCTGGCGGCTTGGTTTGTGAAAAAGTTGGAGTTGTTCCTATTAACCAAGATGAACTTCTGTCAGAAATCATGAACCTACTGCCTTAATCGATATTATCCGCTATCACGCATCCGCCTGAACATCGCTCGCATCTTGCAACATCGCTATCGCTTGCATATTGAAAAAGAGCGCTTCTCTGCCTCCGGCCAAAATATCTAAGATTAGACTTGAAATTTACAAATTCTAAAAATCCTCAAAAAGCGAGAAGAGTAATTGAATTGCGTAAATATAGTGACGCATATTTTGAAAATCCTTTCAAGATATTAAAATTTTTATTTAGAGGCATAGGACATAAATCACTTACAAGATGGATGTTATTATCAAAAAGGTTCTATTATGCTTCCTATTGGTAAAGATAATTCGAATAGAAACTCGGGAGAAATATCAAGATTACCCATTTTTTTTTGTTCCATCATAATCTATAAATTCTATACCATCTGGCCCAAAAATCGTTTTACCATCTGTTTGCACCGACAAAAAGCGTGATACATTCAAGAGTTGCGTATATGAATCGTTTGCATTTTTAGACTGTTCCAAAAGAAAATTTTCAAGATTGATGGTCCTGATCTTGCCATTATTCCATAAGCAGCTTACCGAATAAGGTTTAGCCTCAATTATTTATAATATTGACTTTATCATTTTAATGGTTTTTTTTAAAAAAGGTTTGCACTGTGGCTTGAAGGCTAGCAAAATTTTTTAAAAGTTCAAATCGGTGAATCTCCGTCTATACCTAAACAAATTTTAATTGTTTTGAAGGCAAACTTCCCTATAAAATTTCATCGGTTTCTATTTCAATCAAAGCTTCATATTCATTGTAGAATGCATGTAATGCGGAGGTAAAGATCAATGCAGATAATGATTTCATAATAACGGCTTATTTCAGGTATTTTTGTTTGTATTTACAAAAATACCGAATTTGCAAAAGTCAAAATAAGCATGAACTCTTTTGCTTAAATTTCCTTTGCATAATTTACAGAAAATCTTACACCTGAGCTATTGCTTTCATCTTGAAAGCCCTCTGCTTTCGCTTGCATCCTAAAATAGAACACTTCTATGGCCAAATTATCGAAAATTAGTCTTAAAACTGATAAACTTTAAAAATGCTGTTAGAGCGAGAATTGTTTCTAAAGTACATAATCAAAAACATAGCGGTACAAGTTTTAATAGTCCTTTAATAATACTAAATTTCAGGAACCTTCTAGTTTTGAAAAATTTAGCATACCAGAGGCATTGGAGAAAAATCAGTTGCAAGGAGTTGAAAGCGATAACAAGCAGACAAAATTAAGAAAAGTGAAATTTGAAATAAGAAGAATTCAAGATCTTTTCAAACCTAAAGAAATGAACAAAACGCGAAAAAATTGAACTATTTGCTGAATATCATTGGTGACCTAAAAATTAAATTTTAGGCTTAAAAACCATTAATAGCCAAATATTCACAACTTAACCACTTTTAGTTCCTTAAGCATAGTAAAGCTTACCTTTGCAACAAGAATGAAAAAAATAGAATCCGCTTTAATTTCAGTTTATTACAAGGATGGCCTAGAAGCTATTGTACTTGCCTTGCATGAACATGGCGTAAAACTTTATTCAACTGGTGGAACTCAAAAATTTATCGAGGATTTAAAAATCCCAGTAACGGCTGTTGAGGAAATAACCGGCTACCCTTCCATCCTTGGAGGCAGAGTAAAGACTTTGCATCCCGGGGTTTTTGGTGGAATTTTACATCGTCGGGATAACCAACAGGATTTAGCCGAAATTGCGCAATATAAAATCCCGGCTATAGATTTGGTAATTATAGACTTGTATCCATTTCAAGAAACTATAGAATCCGGTGGAACAGAATCTGATATTATTGAAAAAATAGATATTGGTGGTATTTCATTAATACGTGCAGCAGCAAAAAACTACAACGACACACTTATAGTTGCTCATAAAGAATTTTACGGTAAATTTCTGGAACTTATTACACAATCGAAAGGCTTTTCGAACCTAGAACAAAGAAGAAGCTTTGCAGAACAAGCTTTTGCGACTACCTCAGCTTACGACACTACCATTCACCAATATTTTTCAGGTAAAAAAACGTATAGTCTTCGCTATGGCGAAAACCCACATCAAAATGCAAACTTTACCGGAAATCTAGAAACTTTTTTCACCAAACACCAAGGTAAAGAATTATCCTACAACAACTTACTGGATATTGATGCTGCAGTTTCATTAATACTTGACTTTTCTCCTGATTCACCAGTTTTTGCAATTGTAAAACACAACAATGCTTGCGGAATGGCCTTGAGATCAAATATTCAAGAAGCATACCTCGCTGCTTTAGAAGCAGACCCGCTGTCGGCATTTGGAGGAATTTTAATTGCGAATCAAACAATTGATGTTACTACCGCATCCGAAATTGATAAACTATTTTTCGAAGTGATTATTGCACCGGCTTATGAACCGGGTGCTTTAAAAATATTAGAGAGTAAAAAAAATCGAATCATTCTAGAAATAAAAAACACCCAAATGCCAAAACAAATCGTTCGGTCAGTCTTGAACGGCATTTTAACGCAAGAGCGCGACGACATGACCGAATCCTTGTTTGATTTAAAGGCAGTAACCAAGAAACAAGCCACAGATGATGAAAAGGAAGATATGTTATTTGCAAATATTTTAGTAAAACACACCAAATCAAATGCAATCATTCTCGTTAAAAATAAACAATTACTGGCTTCAGGAACCGGACAAACCAGTCGTGTAGATGCGCTGCAGCAAGCCATTCACAAGGCAAGGCATTTTGGATTTGAGTTGGACGGAGCTATTATGGCAAGTGATGCATTTTTTCCATTTCCCGACTGTGTGCAAATAGCTCATGAAGCTGGAATAAATGTTGTTATTCAACCCGGAGGTTCTATAAAAGACCAACTTTCAATTGATTACTGCAATGAGAATGGTATGGCTATGATGATGACCGGATACAGACATTTCAAGCACTAAAAACCACAAAAAAACGATTTGTATAGAAAAAAAGAAATTTGACTTAAAAATTTGTAAATATTTTTTTTCTTTTAGTAGCAAACTCAACAATACACGATAAATTTGTAAGATTTTTTTAACGAAACTCGCTTTAATGAGCATTTTTAACTTTTTAACTCAAGAACTAGCTATAGACTTAGGTACAGCCAACACCCTGATAGTTTATAAAGACAAGGTTGTGGTGGATGAGCCTTCCATAATTGCCAAAAACAGGACAACCGGGGAAATACTCGCGATTGGTAAGGAAGCGCAAAAAATGCATGGAAAAGCGCATGAAAATATTAAAACCATTCGGCCACTTAAAGATGGTGTAATTGCAGATTTTGAAGCTGCCGAGCAAATGATTCGAGGCATGATAAAATTAATCAATCCTGGAAAAACCCTCTTCAAGCCGCAACTAAAAATGGTAATTTGTATTCCTTCAGGAATTACCGAAGTAGAAAAACGAGCTGTTAAAGAATCTGCGGAGCGCGCTGGTGCAAAAGAAGTTTATCTTATTCACGAACCAATGGCTGCAGCAATTGGCATTGGTATTGATGTTGCAGAACCTATGGGCAATATGATTATCGATATTGGAGGTGGTACTACCGAAATTGCGGTAATAGCGCTTTCCGGAATTGTTTGCGATCAAAGTATTCGTGTAGCCGGAGATGATTTTACCGAAGATATTATTGAATATATGCGTCGTCAGCATAATTTATTAATTGGCGAACGAACCGGAGAAATTATAAAAATAGAGGTGGGATCAGCCTTACCTGAGTTAGATAATCCGCCCGATGATTACCCGGTAAATGGTCGTGATCTTATGACCGGTATTCCAAAGCAAATTCATATTTCATACTCAGAAATTGCATTAGCTTTGGATAAATCAATTTCCAAAATTGAAGAAGCGGTATTAAAGGCCTTAGAACTTACACCGCCAGAGTTGAGTGCAGACATTTTTAAAACTGGTCTTTATTTAACTGGAGGAGGCGCTTTATTAAGAGGATTGGATAAACGTATTTCCATAAAATCAAAACTTCCGGTTTACGTTGCAGAAGACCCATTAAGAGCTGTTGTTCGAGGTACTGCTTATGCCTTAAAAAACTTGGATTCCTTTAAATCCATTATGCAATAATATCATAGTCGGGGATTAATCATGCGTAATTTTTTCCTCTTTATACAGCGTTATTCACATTTCTTTTTGTTTCTGATTTTAGAATCATTAGCACTTTACTCTATTTACCAATTCAACAATTACCACCATGCAGTTTTATTAAATACGGCCAATAATACCAACGGTTTCATCCTTTCAAAAAAGGCCAGTATCATTCAATATTTTTCGCTAGGAGAAGAAAATCTTCGACTTCAGCAAGAAAACCTTGAACTTCGTAAAAAAATTATCGAGTCCTATTACATTGATCAGGGAGACACCATTCGAAATACCGACTCTTCGTTTAACGAAAAGTTTACTTATATCCCCGGAACCGTCATTCAGAACTCAACTGATTTGGCTAACAATTATATTATCATAGACAAAGGCACCAAGGATGGAGTTAGCAAAAACATGGGTGTTATTTGTCCACAAGGCATCGTAGGCATTATTGTTAATGCTTCCGAAAACTTTAGTATTGCCATGTCGGTTTTGAACAGTAAATTTATTGTAACCCCTAAATTGCCAAATAATTCTTCGGTTGGAAAATTAGTTTGGAAAGGCAACTCACCATATTTTGCCTATATCGAAAAAATTAACAAATTTGACCCTCTAAAAAAAGGTGATGTAGTGCAAACAAATCATACTTCCACGTTATTTCCTGAAAATATTATGATAGGGACTATTGTTGAAGTGAAAAATGCCCCGGGTGGAACCTTTTTAAATATTAAAGTAAGGCTATCTTCGAATTTCACAAACCTACGAAGTGTTTACATTACAAAAAACAAGCAGTTTAATGAGATTCAACAATTAGAACAACAAACCATTGGCAATTAGCATCATACGACATATCTTTTCTTTTTTGCTACTCGCTGGTTTGCAAGTGTTTGTGTTGAACAATTTACATATAAGCGGCTACTTTAATCCACAGGTTTTCATCCTTTTCTTATTATTGCTGCCAGTTAACACAGATATTTGGTTTTGTTTAGTTGCCGGCTTTGTAAGTGGAGCTTTAGTTGATGGACTTGCAGGCACCTACGGAATTCATGCATTTTGTGGAACCGCCTTAGGCTATTTTCGATTTTTCTACATAAAATATTCCCTAGAAAAAGAAGAAATTGAACGCGGAATGACTCCTAATTTAAGAAATATGCCTACACTTTGGCATTTTACTTACATACTTTTCTGTTCAATTCTCTATCATCAACTTGCTTTTTTTATGGAAGCATTTAAATTATCAGGACTTGGGATAACTTCTGGGAAAGCCCTAACAAGTGGCCTTGCCGCAACGGGTATTATGATACTTATCGGATTTTTATTCAGTCGAAAAACAACCAATGTCTGAAGGAAGTAACCGTAATATTTCCTTGATTATATCCGTTGTGTTGATAGGTTTTATCTATGCTGCACGTTTATTTTATTTGCAGGTAATAGACTCTTCGTATGTTGATTTATCAAATTCAAATTCAAAAAAAATACTAACAATACATCCAAATCGTGGTCTTATTTACGACAGAAATAACAAACTGATTGCCTACAACGATAACTTTTATGATTTGATGGTTTCGTACCCCTTCAATTTAAAGAATTTTGACACGGCAGGCTTTTGCAATATTATCGGAATTACGAAGTCCGATTTTATTTTGCGAATGATAAAAGCGGACAAAACAGTTTATAAAGGATCTGCAATTTTTTACAAGAATCTTGAACCATACAAGTATGCTGCATTGCAAGAGCGTATGTTTGATTATGAAAAATTTTACATTGATGTTAAAACAGATCGCAAGTACAAAACAACATCCGGAGCGCATGTTCTTGGCTATATTGGAGAAATTTCGAGTAAACAATTAGCCGCCCAGGATGAAGAAAATTACTACTCGAAAGGCGATTTTATTGGCTTAACCGGGCTCGAAAAATATTACGAAAAAGAACTTCGAGGAGAAAAAGGAGAAGAAGTTATTTTAGTTGATAGTAGAGGACGATTACAAGGGAACTACTCAAAAGGTAAATTCGACAAACAACCCATCGCTGGCAAAAAAGTTTCTACAACACTTGACATAGCACTTCAAGAATACGCCGAGAAACTGATGCAAAACAAAATGGGCAGTGTTGTTGCCATTGAACCATCCACAGGCGAAATTCTTACCCTTGTTTCTAGTCCAGGTTATAATCCGGAAGACATGTCGATTCGGAACAAACGAAAAAATTATGGCAAACTTTTAAAAGACCCTACCATTCCATTATTTAACAGAGCGGTTTCGGCAGCATACCCTCCCGGTTCAGTTTTCAAATTGCTCAATGGTTTAATTGGTTTACAGGAAGGCGTTATTTATCCTGAGACAACTTTTCCATGTTATCGCGGATTTAGTGTAGGAAGACTGCATGTTGATTGTCATCCACACCCACCAAATTTGGATATTAGAGGTGCCGTGGCGAATAGCTGCAATGCATACTTTTGCAATACCTTTCGTGAGATTTTAGAGAATAAAAAATATGGTTCGGCCCGCGAAGCCTACATTCATTGGAAAGACTACATGAAACAATTTGGATTAGACAACAAATTAGGTTCTGACATAAATTTTGAAACAAAAGGAAATATTCCTTCTCCCGAGTTTTACGATAAAATGCACAATAACAAATGGGGGTTCACTCGAATAATTTCCTTATCTATTGGTCAGGGAGAAATATTAATTACCCCTTTGCAGATGGCTAATGTTATTAGTGCAATTGCCAATAGAGGACATTACTATACACCTCACGCTATAAGGGCCATTGATGACCAATCGGCTATTCCTCAAAAATTTAAGGAAAAGCATAAAATAAAAATTGATGCGGCAAACTTTGAAGCTGTTGTTGAAGGAATGGCAGCTACTATGATTAATGGAACTGCTGCTAGAACAGGAATAGAGGGTATTGAAATTTGCGGAAAAACCGGTACAGTTCAAAATCCCCATGGTAAAAACCACTCGGTTTTTATGTGTTTTGCGCCAAAAGATAATCCAAAAATAGCGATTGCTTGTATTGTTGAAAATGCAGGATTTGGCGCAACCTGGGCGGCTCCGGTTGCTACTTTAATGATTGAAAAATACATCAAAAAAGATACAGCATCTTCGAGGCCCGAGTTAGAGAAAAAGCTATTCAATGCATACTTTTTGACTAAACCAAAACCCATAGATTCTGTGCGTTTGAAGTTCTACAGAGATTCGTTACAAAAGGCAAAAAATGATTCTGTAACCAAAAAGAAAAAGAGAGATGAAGAACGAGCCGCTCATTTTCCAAAAAATCGCGAAATGGTTTTAAACAAGCGTTATGAGAGAAAAGAAGATTATTGATACCGATACTTTTGATTGGCCAATCATTCTCATTTACGTTGTAATGGTTTTGTTTGGATGGTTTAATATCTATTCTGCATCTTGGAACGAATCTACCGGGAGTATTTTTGACCTTACAAAAAATTACGGTAAACAATTCTTATTTATTTGCATTTCAGGGTTCATTGCTATTTTCTGGATGTTTCTGGATTACAAGGTGTTTAATATCTTTTCTTATCTAGTTTATGGTGTTCTTGTTGCCTTAGTTATTTCGGTTTTTGTTTTGGGAAAAGAAGTTGCAGGGAATAAAAACTGGATTCCCATTGGAACTTTTAATTTGCAACCTGCCGAATTTGCCAAATACGGTGTTTCCTTAGCGCTAGCTAAATTTTTAGGAACGCCCGAAGCTCGTTTAAAAAACAAAGCCACTATGCGAATTGCTCTTGGAATATTTTTGCTTCCAATGGCCTTAATATTGTTGCAAAAAGATACAGGCTCTGCTCTGGTATTCTTATCCTTTTCTCTTGTTCTTTATCGTGAGGGACTTTCAGGAATTTGGTTTGTCTTGGGCTTGTGTTCTATCATCATTTTTATTCTAACACTTTATTTCGGTTCGATATGGGTTTCGGGTATTTTTTCGGGACTAGCATTACTTTTTTACATTTTTAGTTCGAGACGGAAATACCTTACATGGCCGCTCATTTTAATTATCGTTGGTGTTGTAGGCTTTAGTTCTAGCATCAATCTAATCATGGACAATGTGCTAGCCGACCATCAAAAGAAACGTATTTTGGTAACCTTTGGTTTATTAGAAGACCTTAAAAATGAAGGCTATAATGTCCATCAATCCAAAATAGCGATTGGCTCGGGGGGTATCATTGGAAAAGGTTATTTGCAAGGCACTCAAACCAAATTACGTTACGTTCCTGAACAACATACCGATTTTATATTTTGTACTATAGGCGAAGAGTGGGGCTGGGTTGGAAGTACTTTTATGATAATTTTGTTCGTAACTCTCATAGGCCGAGTTTACTATTTGGCAGAAAGACAAAAAAATCGATTTAACAGAATCTATGCCTATTGTGTGGGCTCAATACTGTTTTTTCACTTTACCATTAATATTGGTATGACTATTGGATTAATTCCTGTAATTGGTATACCCTTACCGTTTTTTAGTTACGGAGGGTCGTCGCTCATTGGTTTTACGGTTTTATTATTTACCATGGTAAGACTTGATGCCACACGGACCTCGGAAATGAGTACGCTGAAGGATATGTACTAACTTTTAACCCAATCATTACAAAATAGCTTCAGGAAGAATTCTTCGTGGTATCGTTTTAATTCTTTTCACATTTCCTGACTTTGAATCCGGGTTAAATTTAAGGGTTGTTTCCCAAGAATTCTCAGGCTTATACTCCTCTTCCATGCCCTTTAAAACTCCTTGACTTACCATTTCGGAATGTATGACAGCGAAACATTCTGTATTTAAATTGGCGCTTCTTGGATCTAAGTTAAAGGTTCCGATCACTGTTATTTTCCCATCAACCACCATCGATTTAGCATGCAATCCAAAAATGGGTTTAAATTGAAGTTCTGACTGTAAGGCACCTGTCATGATTTTATATCTCTCTTCTGCATCCGGACGAAATTCAAAAATTCGAACACCGGTTTTTAATAAGGCTTTACGTTCTTGCTGATACCCGCTAAAGGCTTCAAGATTATCCGTAGATGATAGACTATTGGTCAAAATCCTAACCTTTACCCCTCTATTCACAGCGTCTCGAAATAGATTCTGCCCTAAAGCCGTTGTGATGAGATATGGAGACTGAATATCAATTGAATACTTGGCCTGTTGCACTAATTTAATCAAGGCATCTGTGCTTATTCCACCTCCGTGCAGTCCGTTTTTACCATCATTTTTACCCGGAATATCTGTTACAAAAAACACGCTGTCAAGCCAAATTAAGTTACCCGATTCTTGAATGGCTTTAAATGCGAAAGGTAGTTTTTGTATCTTCTGCCTTACTTGGGGCCAAAAATTCTCTGGGTTACAAGCATACTCATGCAGCTTTTGAAATTTAGCTACCTTATCAGTTTCAATTTGCTTTTCTTTAATTAAGTCCGAAACCGGAACACTTAAGGAATTATTCCAAAATTCATTAAATGAGGATTCCATGTCTTTAGTCACATTACCAAGTAACAAAACATCGCGATCTCTAAAATTATACTCATGGTTATAATCAAAATATTCGTCAGCCACATTTCTACCACCGGTTATTGCCACTTTTCCGTCAACAATAAACGACTTATTATGCATTCGTTGATTAGCGGAGCGAAAATCGGTTGAGTACTTAAATATTTTTTTAAAAATATTTTTACCCAAATTAACACCGGGATTATAAATTTTTACAGAAATATTTTTATGTGAATCCATGGTAAGAATTTCCTCACCGGTTGCTTCCACCATGATATCATCAACCAAAATCCTCACCTTCACCCCCCTGTCGGCTGCTCTTACTAGGTAATCACATGCAATCAGACCAACATTGTCGGTCGAAAAAATAAAATATTGTACATCGATGGTTTTTTCGGCATACTCACTGAGCCAAGCTCTTGTTATCATTGCTCCATCGCCATCTTCCAAAACATATACACCCGTTTTTTGTTCCAAATTTTGTTTAACACATTCGAGTGCTTTTGAAAGACTCATGGAGTCATCTCGATGAATACTGGCACAAAAATTCACATCTTTGTTCGACTCCTTTTTTGAATGTGAACAACCAAGGCTAAATAAAAAAAACAGTAAAACGTAGATTGCACTAATAGACAGTTTTTTCAATTCGGACATTTGCTTATAGTTATAATTTTAGTTTATTAGGAACAATTCTCCTTTTTTTTTGAAGAATTCGAAATTAAATATTTTTGAAATAAAAGGAAGATTTAAAGCTTAGAAACGAGATTTAAATAATTTAAGGTTAAGAAAATAAGTTTTCGATGAACATAAACTCTGCTCATTGCTCGCAGATTGGTAACTTAACGCACTCTATACCTTGAATTATTTCTTAACAATAATTCTTTGGTTATATAGGATGCCATTATTTTCCGCCTTAACCAAATATAGCCCAACAGCTAAATTTAAATCTATGTTAAGGGTGGCTAGAGACCCTTCCGACTTGTAAATAATTTGCCCTATTTGATTATAAATTTCAATTGACAATTCCCCTTTCGGTTCTCCAATTTCGATGGCAAAAATTCCAGTATTAGGATTCGGATAAATCTTTATACCTGAAGATTTAGTAAGAGTTGAAATACCAACGCTCACCTTTTTACAAGATTCAGAATTGCATTCTGCAGCATCTGTTACTTTTAGACAAACATTATACTGGTCAGAAGTTTTAATTGAATGGCTGAAATTCACAACGGAGGTTGTTGCTCTATCTGTGTTACCAAACTTCCATTGATACTTGGTTAATTCAACTTGGGTGGCTTTTAAATCAACTTCAGAACCGTTTAATATATACGTGAAATTAGATTTGGGATTGGCATTTACGGTTACAACTTGAGTAATAGAATCGGAACAACCTTGCGGAACAACTGCTACCATGGTAACATTATAAGTTTTGGAAATTCCTTCAATAATGTATTTATGCTTTGGTGATTCCTTATTTGAGATTTTCCCATCTCCAAATTTCCAGTTGTAAATAATGCCACCTTTTGATTTGTTTTGAAATATTACACTATCGATTTCACAGATATCACTGGTGGTAAATGCTGCTCTGGATTGAGGTTTTACATCAAGTACCTTGGTGTAAGAATCTTTGCAACCATTGTTAGTTATTACAGTAAGTGTTATTTTATTCTTTCCTGAATTGCTAATTAATCTGGAAAGATTTTCAAAAGATGAAGTATCATTGCCGGCAAAAACCCAATGAAAGGAAGTAGTATTTGGCGAATCGGGTTTTACCCCAGTAAAATTGAATTTTATCGGGGTAAGGTTACAACCTATCCCGAAACTGAAATCTGATTTGGGTGCCGGAATAACTGAAATGGTTTTAATTACTTAATCTGATATTTGAGTGCAATTGTCACTTAAAACCAAAGTTAGTTTTTTTGTACTATTTGTATTTTTAAAATATTCAAAACTCTTAAATTTCAAGGTGTCGTTAGAAGAAACAAAAGTTTTATCTAAATACCATTTAAAATTTTAACTACTTTCAATTCCTCCAGCCCCCTTCGAAATTAGCTTTAAAGATTGCCCGAAACACAAAATTGTGTCGTTAAATTTAATAATTTGCTATAAATCCTTTAGAGACACTTGACTTTGATTTATTTACTATGCTATTTGTTTTACTTAGCATTAAGACTGCATTCGGAGATGTAAAAGAGAATATCCCATAAATTAGAATTTTGTTACTATTGATAACTTTTACATTACTGAGCCTTACTGTGGAGTTTCCCTTTGTATAAATGGTATTGCACCAACTTAATTTTCCTTCTGGAGTAAATCGTGCTAGATAACCATCAAATGAATTAGAATAACTGCTTTTATGCACAAAATCGTTTTTACCAATAAACAACGTATCGGCAAAACGTGCAACAATATAGCTATTGTGTTTTTTATCAACTGATACGGCCAATGCATTTATTGTCTCTTTAGAGTTTAAAGATTCTGCCAATTGATGGGTTTGGCCGAGAGTTAAATAGCTGACAAATAATGATAATATAAAAATTATTTTATTCAATTGCATAACAAGTATAGCAATTGGAGGAAGTATTGCAATTCATATAATTAAATAAATATGAGAATTAGGACGGAACGTCTATTTGTTCAAAGACAAAACCAAATGTGATAAAATTCGTGTCTAGTTCTGTAAAATAAAAACTAAATTCGGAATACCTTTCAAAGGAGTAAAGGTTGCAGCATTATTAAGCTGTAAGAACCTAGACTTCTTTAATTCGATTTACAGCAGAGTAAACGCTCAACTTTTTATGTTATATTTTATCAAAATCAACCTTTTTCAGCATGCTGTAGAATGGAAAATTTTTCCATTCAAAAAACATCCTTTTCAAAGCCAATCCCCCCTCTCAGTTACCTAAAAAATATCTGTGCTTAAACGCTTCCTTCTCAAACTAGGCGTTGTATTAATTAATCTTATACCCGATATCTAATATCTCTAGCTCCTTTAAAACCATTGGATTCCAATCGATTTTTATTTGACGGCTCATCAATTCTGTTTGATATTTCGACTCCGGATCATAAACCGTAATTTTTAAGGATGCCGGACCTTTATTATTAGCAGCTACCTTTTTGAGTTTTTCTAAAACTTCCTTATTCAAGTGTCTGGGTTTTAGATGTAACTGCACAGTTTTTAACGTGGTGCTTCGCACATCTGCCAAAAAAGAAATTTTGCTAAATTTAAATTCTAAATCATCCGGATTTGCATAACGGCTCTGAGTTCCGCCTAGTGCATAAATCATAGCATTAACCTGCAGGAAGGATCTGAATTTCGTAAAATCTTCTCCGAATAAAGCAAAATCTTTAGCTCCGCTAAAATCCTCTAGTATAAATTTAGCCCAAGGTTTACCTGTTTTTGTTATCCGTTCTTCGAAAGAGGTAACAATACCGGCCATTTTCATTTCCTTCCCTTTGAGACTATTTATGTTTACCAAATCTGAAATCTTGGTATTTGTAAATAAATCTATATCAAGCTTATAATCATCCAAAGGATGTCCCGAAATAAACATCCCTGCAACTTCCTTTTCACGGTTCAGTTTCTCGATAGGATTCCATTCTTCTATCATTGGTAATTTTGGTTCAGGCATAATACTTTCAGAGGTTCCTCCAAACAAACTATTTTGATTGCTTGACTTATTATCCTGAATACTTCCACCATATTTTATTGCCATTTCAATGCCATTCGAAAGCGAACCCGGACCTTTTTCCATGTACTGCGCTCGGTTATAAGTTCCCCAACTGTCGAATGCGCCTGAAATAGCTAAAGCTTCGAGTGATTTTTTATTAACTGTTCTTAAGTTAGCTCGGGAGGTAAGATCAAAAATACTGGAATACGCCCCTTCAATTAGGCGTTGGTTTATGAGCTCAAGGGTAGCGGAATCGCCAATTCCCTTAACGGCACTCAATCCGAAACGAATATGGCCCTTTTTATTTACCGAAAAATCAACTTCACTTTCGTTGATATCAGGACCTTTCACAACCAAACCCATACGTTTGCATTCATCCATAAAAAAGGTAATTTGATCAATATTGCTGCTATTATGGGTAAGAATAGATGCCATAAATTCAGAAGGATAATGCGCTTTTAAATAGGCAGTTTGATTAGCCAAATAAGCGTAACAAGTTGCATGCGATTTATTAAAAGCATATTGGGCAAACGCTTCCCAATCGGTCCATACCTTCTCTACAATTTTAAGATCGTGACCATTGGAACGACATCCTTCAACAAACTGAGCTTTCATTTTATCAAGGGTGGCTTTATCCTTTTTACCCATGGCCTTTCGAAGGTTATCCGCATCTCCTTTATCAAAATTAGCCAGTTTCTGAGATAGCAACATTACCTGTTCTTGGTAAACCGTAATGCCATAGGTATCTTCCAAAAACTCCGACATTCCTTCTATATCATAGGTAATTGGTTCACGACCATGCTTTCTGTTCACGAAATTATCAATATAATCCATTGGACCCGGTCGGTATAAAGCATTCACAGCAATTAGGTCTTCTAATCGGGTAGGTTTTAGGTCGCGTAAAACCTTTTTCATACCATCACTTTCAAACTGGAATATTCCGTTGGTATCTCCTCTTTGAAATAGTTCGAGGGTTGCCAGGTCGTCCAAAGGAATATCATCTAAAACAATATCAATATTATGGTTTTGCTTTATTAATACGAGTGCATCTTTGATAATGGTGAGCGTGCGCAATCCAAGAAAGTCCATTTTGAGCAAGCCTGCATCTTCAACAACTTTACCATCAAATTGAGTCACCCACATATTACTATCTTTTAAAGTGCAAACAGGAATGATTTCGGAAATATCGCTAGGTGCAATAATTACAGCTGATGCATGCACTCCGGCGTTTCGCACCGAGCCTTCTAGAAGACGCGCTTCCTTTAAAACACGACCTTGTAAGTTATCGGCTTTTATGATTTCGCGTAACTTTTGAACGCCAACCACATCATCCGAATTAAAAAAATCTTTTAATTTATTGTCTGGGGTTTCATAAATCTGACTATAAGTTACACCAGGTGTTTCGGGCACTAACTTTGAAAGCATATTGGATTCATCCAAAGGCAACTCTAGGGCTCTAGCTACATCTTTTATCGATGTTTTGGCTTTCATTGACCCATAAGTAATAATTTGAGCTACTTGGTTTTGACCATATTTATCGATTACATAATCAATCACACTTTGGCGACCGACATCATCGAAATCCGTGTCAATATCGGGCATGCTCTTACGAGAAGGATTCAGGAATCTTTCAAACAGTAATTGATATTTGATTGGATCGATATTGGTAATACCGATGGCATAGGCAACAGCAGATCCTGCGGCCGAACCACGACCAGGACCAACGAATACATTTTTTTTTCGAGCTGCATCACAAAAATCGGAAACAATGAGAAAGTAACCTGCGAAACCCATAGTCTTGATGGTATGAAGTTCGAAATTGAGACGTTCTTCGGCCTCAGAACTTATTTCTCCATAACGCTTTCGAGCACCTTCGAACGTTAAATGCTTTAAATAATCATCGGCATTGTCGAAGGGCTTTGGAATAGGGAAATTAGGCAACATGATGTCGCGCTTTAAATTGAGTTTATCAATTTTATCGGCAATTTCTATCGTATTTTCAACAGCTTGAGGAATATCGATAAAAAGTTCTGACATTTCCTCTTTGGTTTTAAAGTAAAATTCATCGTTAGGAAATCCAAAACGATTGCCTTTAAAATCGCCTTTAGGCGTACTTTGCACATCGCCTGTATTAATGCAAAGCAAAATATCATGGGCATTGGCGTTTTCTTTATCCAAATAATGTGAATCGTTAGAAACAATAGCTTTTACATTGTACTTTTTTGAAAAACGCATCAAAACTTCGTTAACCTTTTCCTGTTCCTCCATTTTGTGACGTTGCAATTCAATGTAATAATCATCACCGAAAAGGTCGAGCCACCATTTAAACTTCGTTTCCGCCGCTTCTTCTCCTTCATTCAAAATGGTTTGAGGAATTTCGGCACCGATACAACAAGTGGTGGCAATTAATCCCTCGTGGTATTTTAAAATTAGTTCTTTATCGATGCGCGGATATTTACTGTAAAAGCCTTCGATATAACCAAGTGAACATAATTTAGTGAGGTTTTTATAGCCTTCGGCATTTTTTGCCAAAAGCAACTGATGACGTCGCACATCGCCGTTATCGCGTGAGAAACTCTTTTTGTGACGGTCCTCGACAATATAAAATTCGCAACCCACAATGGGTTTAACATTGTTCTTATTGCATTCGGCTACAAATTTAAAAGCCCCGAACATATTGCCATGATCGGTTATGGCAATGGCTTTCATTTCGTTTGCCACCGCCTTTTTAACCATGCCTTCGATGCTTGAAGCACCGTCTAATAAACTAAACTGGGTATGGCAATGAAGGTGACAAAAATCGGGCATAATGAGAGAAATTGGTTTTGCACAAAGTTAAAGCTTGAAGCTTGGAAATGGACAACGAGTGGATAAAATGGGGATGAATAAAATAGTGGAATAAAGTTTTTGATGTTTTCGTTTTTTAGAAAAAATAATTAATAATAAAATATTTATAATCAACTAGATATTAAAGCGAAAAATTAAGATTAATAAATAAATATTTTAAAAAATCCCAATAAACTATTTTAAAAAAACTGTATTATGTGTTTAAGTTTGAAGACTATTATGGAACACTTAAAATACCCAATCGGAAAATTCGTATATGGTCAAAACTATACCGAAGAACAAACGGCGGAGCATATTCAAAATTTAAAGGAATTTTCTACTCTTCTAAATCATTTATGTCAAAATTTAGACGAAGATGAACTCTTAAAAATTTACCGCCCTGATAGCTGGGATATTCAGCAACTTATTCATCATATTGGTGAAAGTCATATCAATGCTTACATACGTGTAAAACTGGCTCTAACGGAAGATAATCCTACTATTAAACCTTATAAGGAATCTGCTTGGGTAGCTACTCCTGAAAATCGGTTAATTAGTCATACGGTTTCGTTACAAATTATCGAATCCATTCATGTAAAACTTGTGGCTTTACTCGAAAACTTAACTGAAGATGAACTAGAAAGAACTTATGTTCACCCGCAATATATGCGAAGTTTTCGAATTCGTGAATTGATTGCTTTATATAGCTGGCATGGACCGCATCATATTGCCCATATTCAACTTGCCTTGGCAAATTAGATTGGTCCTACAGAAACGTTAAGCCGGTCTTAAATTACCACCCAAGCACCTTTGCAAAAACTAAGGGTGCCACGATAGTAGCGTCAGATTCGATAACATATTTAGGCGTATTGATATCGAGTTTACCCCAGGTGATTTTTTCATTTGGAACTGCGCCAGAATATGAGCCATAACTTGTAGTACTGTCACTAATCTGACAGAAGTAGCTCCAAAATGGAACATCATGCCACTCTAAATCTTGGTACATCATGGGAACCACACAAATTGGGAAATCGCCGGCAATACCGCCTCCAATTTGAAAGAATCCAACACCTTTACCGGCAGAGTTGGCGCGATACCATTCGGTAAGACGAATCATATATTCGATTCCTGATTTCATGGTGGTTGGTTTTATATCCCCTTTTATGCAGTAGGAAGCAAAAATATTTCCCATAGTACTATCTTCCCAACCTGGACAAATGATTGGCAGATTTTTTTCAGCGGCAGCAATCATCCAGCTATTTTTCGGGTCAATTTGGTAAAATTCTCTTAAAGAACCATTTAAAATCATTTTATACATAAACTCATGCGGCAAAAGTCGTTCACCAGCGGTATCAGCTTCTTTCCAAAGGGTGTAGATTTTACCTTGCAAGCGGCGAAAAGCTTCTTCTTCGGGAATGCAGGTATCGGTAACTCGGTTTAGACCTTGTTCCAAAAGATCCCATTCTTCTTGAGGCGTTAAATCGCGGTAATTGGGTATGCGTTTATAATGGTCGTGAGCCACAAGATTCATCAAATCTTCTTCAAGGTTAGCGCCAGTGCATGAAATAATTTGCACTTTATCCTGACGGATCATTTCTGCTAAAATTTTACCCATTTCGGCAGTACTCATAGCACCGGCAAGGGTTATCATCATTTTTCCACCTTCATCCAAATGTTTTATATAGCCATCGGCGGCGTCAACTAAGGAAGCGGCATTAAAATGCAAGAAGTATTTTTCAATAAACTCGGTAATTGGTTTTTGACTCATGCCACAAAGATAAGACGAAAAATGAATTTGGAATTTCAAAAAATGGTGAAGAAGATTATTTTGGAATGTTGAATTAGCTTTTGAAACTAAACTATTTTTGCAAACGAAACCCGCGTGAAGGATTGAAGTGAAAATCCTTTTTGAGAGGCACGAGCAAAAAGATTGTAACGGAAAGCCTGACCTGAAAGGACACGCCCAAATATTAAATAGAATATTCTATAATTTATTTTCTGTAGGTAACTTGATGAACCGATAGTTTTACATTTGCCCAATTCGTTAGTAATTTGCAGGGGTTGAAAAAGATTATCGGATATCTTCGAGATTATGTGATTCACGAGTTAAAATTGGGGTACCTCTTGAGTATTTTAATTTTTGTTTCGGGTTATATTTTTATTGAATATCGAAGTGGTATTGCATCCGTTTTAACCTTTGAAACCCCCGGCATACTTAGCACTGGCATTGTTAAGTATCTAACTTTTCTTTGTCCGTTTTTGATTGCTTATTTGCTCTATAGTTTTTTTTACAAGGATTATTCTAATTGGAGCAAACCGCTGTTTTGGTTTTTAGTTTTTAGCGCACCATTGGTTTTTAGTTTTCGAAGTTTGATGCCGTTTTTAAGCGATGAAATTTATGCACAGGTTCCAACGGGCCGTACTGCTTTTTTCTACTATCGCTGTATTATTGTGTTGTGTCGCGATTTGGCAATTTTTCTTCCAATTCTTATCTATTGGTTTTGGATGGATAAAGCAAAAATGCCTTTATACGGCTTTACCTTGAAAAAGTATGATGCCAAACCCTACTTAATATTACTGTTGTTGATGATTCCATTGGTTTTGACGGCTTCGTTTCAAGGTGATTTTATGAATCAATACCCTAAAGGATTTTCGTTAGAGCCATTAAATATTGAAAATTCTGGTGATCGACCGTACTTTTTTATTTATGAACTGTTTTACGGCTTTGATTTCGTATTTATCGAATTCTTTTTCAGAGGGTTTTTGCTTCTTGCTTTTTACCGGCATTTTGGCTGGAGTTGTCTCATGCCGATGGCCTGTTTTTATGTAAGTATTCATTTTGGAAAACCATTGGGTGAAACCATTAGCTCGTTTTTTGGTGGATCGATATTGGGTATCTTAGCCATACGAACCGGTTCGATAGCCGGAGGTATTATTGTGCATTTGGGTGTGGCGTGGTTGATGGAAATTACGGCGTTGCTTCATAAAATTATTTAAGCCTTGGCAAGCGAATTTTTAAATACACCCATCGAATACCTAAAAGGCGTGGGGCCTTTGAAAGGCGAGGTGCTTAAAACTGAGCTTGGTATTTTTACTTTTGTTGACTTATTGAATCATTTTCCGTTCCGGTATGTGGATCGTTCAAAGTTTTACACCATTTCACAACTCAACGATGAAATGCCCTATGTGCAATTAAAGGGCGTAATTACCAAATTAGTGGAAATTGGTGAAGGGCGGGGCAAACGACTTAGCGGCGTGTTTAGAGATTCAACTGGCGAAATTGAACTTGTTTGGTTTCAACACGTTAAATGGATAAAAGACACTTTAACGATTAATAAACCGTGCATTGTATTTGGAAAACCTACGCAATTTAACAGAATTTTCAACATCGTTCACCCCGAAATTGAATGGATTGAAAACGACAAACCTCCAGTGGGCATGCAGGCCGTGTATTCGGTAACCGAAAAATTGAAAAGTCATAAAATGGATTCCAAAGCCATTCATCGAATGATTCAAGTGATTTTTGAAAATAGAGCCCTTCAAATTGAAGAAGTTTTACCGGAATATCTTTTAAAAAAGTACCGATTAGATTCGCGGGGAAAGGCTTATAGAATGGTTCATTTGCCAAATTCGTTTCAGGAATATTCCACAGGACAATATCGTTTTAAATTTGAAGAACTATTTTTTTTGAATGTAAAAATTGCGGGTTTAAAGAACAAGCGGAAGCGCGACGTAAAAGGATTTGTTTTTAATAAAATTGATTACTTTTTCAATACGTTCTATAAAGACCTCTTGCCGTTTGAATTAACGGAAGCACAAAAAAAAGTTTTAAAAGAAATACGCTCCGATATGGCTACGGGCAAGCAAATGAATAGACTATTGCAGGGCGATGTTGGAAGTGGAAAAACTATTGTGGCCTTGTTGGCGATGTTGATTGCCTTAGACAACGGAACCCAAACTGCTATTATGGCTCCAACGGAAATTCTGGCCAATCAACATTTTGAAAGCATTGGTGCTTTGATCTCAGGCTTGGGGCTTCGAATTGATTTATTGACGAGTTCTACAAAAAAAACAAAAAAGTTGAAGACCTTAGAAATGCTTGCTGCTGGAGAAATTGATATTTTAGTAGGAACGCATGCCTTAATTGAAAATGATGTAATTTTTAAGCAGCCCGGATTAATGATTATTGATGAACAACATCGTTTTGGAGTAGCGCAACGGGCAAAGCTTTGGGATAAACAAGAAATGCCGCCACACGTTTTGGTAATGACGGCCACTCCTATTCCTCGAACGCTTGCCATGACTGTTTACGGAGACTTAGACGTTTCGAAAATAGATCAAATGCCAGCAGGTAGAAAGGCTATAAAATCGGTGCATCGTTATGAAACTAAGCGTCATGAAATCTTTAATTTTTTAAAATCAGAAATCGCTTTAGGACGCCAAGCATATTACGTATATCCCTTGATTGAAGAATCAGAAACTCTAGATTATCAGAATTTAATGGCAGGTTATCATCAACTAAAACAAATTTTTGAAGAGCCTCAGTATATGTTAGGAATGGTTCATGGAAAAATGAAATCCAAAGAGAAGGAGATTGTGATGAAAGCTTTTAAACGCGGCGAATTGAATATGCTAGTTAGCACAACGGTGATAGAAGTGGGTGTGAACGTGCCGAACGCCAGTGTGATGGTTATCGAGAATTCGGAGCGATTTGGGCTTTCGCAATTGCATCAACTTCGGGGCCGAGTTGGGCGTGGTGCCGACCAATCGTATTGCATTATGCTAACTTCTGTAAAACTTGGGCAAATAGCACGCGAACGTATTAAGGCTATGTTAGACACAACCGATGGCTTTGAAATTGCCAACCTCGATATGAAACTGAGGGGACCCGGCGATGTTTTAGGAACTAGACAAAGCGGCTTGCTTGACTTAAAAATTGCAGACTTGGTAAAAGATGAAGAACTACTTGTAAAAACGCGCATAGCCGCTGATGAACTATTAAACGATGATCCGTTATTAATGAAACCGGAGAACCAGCGTTTAAGAAATTGGTTTGAACAACAAAAAAGAACCAAGGGCGATTGGAGTAGGGTTAGTTGAAGCAATTATTTTACATTAAATTTATTTTGGTTTTTGGTAAATCGTATATCTTTGCTTCGAAAGTTTTTAATTTTTAACTGCTTCTATTTCATCCCATATGCATTAAAAGAAACGGCCAAAAACTTTAGTAATCAATAAATTATAATCCTAAACCAGTCGCCAACGATATTCCTTGATTCAAGCAATTAATTTTAAACCAATTTTTTAGAATATTTAAAGCAGCGATTTAAAACAGAATGAATTATTACAAACATTATTCTTTCGACCTTTGGTTAACCTTAATAAAATCGAACCCTGATTTTAAGAAACAGCGCGCTTTGTATTTTCATAAAAATTTTGACAGTCAAAAAAAAACAATTCAAGAGGTAGAAACCATATTTCGAGAGGTGGATATGATGTGCAATTCGATAAATGAAAAAACGGGTAAAAACATCGATTCGGACGAAATGTATTTAATGGTTTTAAGCCGATTAACTAACTCAAACGATTTTTCGGAGATTGATTTTGATAGTTTGTATCGCGAAATTGAGGGCATCTTTTTTAACTATATACCTGAATTATACAGCAAGGAAACCATAGAAACCCTCGACATATTAAAAAGCAAGTCGCAGAGTCCATTTAGTATTTTGAGCAATACAGCATTTATTAAAGGAAGCAGTTTAAAGCAAGTTTTAAATCATCATGGTATTGATCAATTTTTTGAATTTGAGATTTATTCGGATGAAGCAGGGATTTCAAAACCTAACCAATTAATTTTTGAGTTAATGCTACAAAAAGCATTGACTTTTCAGTCGAATACACGTTTAGAAAGAAATCAGCTCATTCATATTGGCGATAACTACAACGCAGATATATTAGGGGCAGGTAAAATTGGCTTGAGTGCCTTTCAAATAAATTCAAATACCAACACCATCGTTAATTTACTGAACGAATGCGTATAAATTACTCTTTACATAAAATTTCGAAGGTGGATACTTTCAGTTTCGATGCCCATGCTTACAGCCGATTTAAATATGGAGATGGCTTGATTTCTGAGAAATTTGGGATTGATTTGGCAAAAGGATTTATTGAAAATCACCTAAAAAAATCGCCCATAAGCAGTCAGATAGTGGTTATTTCTAGTCCCTATTGTTTTATTCCGACGGCTACGTTTGCCATGAAAAACCATTTTGTATTTTGCTTAAATCTATGGCTTGCCGAGAATAATTTACCCGTGGTACAAGAAGCAAAAGTTCATAGAACTATCACGTACAAGGATGACTACGGCGAATTAAACGCTGAAGAACGTATTAATTTGATAGGAAATGATAGTTTTCATATTGATGCTGAATTTTTGGCTGGAAAAGTTTTGATCTTTTTAGATGATATAAAAATTACAGGGAGTCATGAGCGCATGATTACCCGCATGCTTGAGGAATATGAGTTGCAAAATGACACCTTTCTGCTTTATTTTGCTGAATTAGTTAACAAGGAAATACATCCCAATATTGAAAATTATCTGAACTATTTTTCTGTCAAATCTATCTTTGATTTAAAAACCATTATTAATGATGAAAATTTTGTAATTAATACACGAATTGTCAAATATATCCTAAGCACTGAAAAATCGGTTTTCCAAGTTTTTATGGAGGAACAAACGACTCCATTCGTGCAGTTGCTTTATAACATGGCTATAGGCAACAGCTATCATACCATAGATGCGTATCGCGAAAATCTTGAAATAATTAAAAAATTAATAATCTATCAACAAAAAATTATATTGCAACCTAAAATTGAGGAAAATTATTAAACACATAAAATCTTTAAAATAAGAACCTTAAAAAAATAACTACATGGCAATTAACTTACAAAAAGGGCAAAGAGAATCGATTCATGCTCCAAAATTTACAATTGGTTTAGGTTGGGACACCAACAGTTCGTCGACGGGCACAGGTTTCGACCTGGATGCTTCCATTTTTATCTTGGGTGAAAACAAAAAAATTCTAAGCGATAATCATTTTGTGTTTTACAATAACCTTAAAACACAGGATGGATCTGTAGAGCATACCGGTGACAATTTAACCGGAGATGGCGACGGAGATGACGAACAAATTAAAATTGATTTATCCAAAATTGAGGCAACAGCATCCGAGATTTGCATTGTTGTAACGATTCATGATGCTGAAAACAGAAAACAAAATTTCGGACAAGTTCGAAATTCATTTGTTCGAATTTTTGATGCAGCTACCAATGTTGATATTTTGAAGTATGAGTTAGAAGAAGATTTTTCAGTTGAAACTGCGGTTGAATTCGGGAGAATCTATAAGCGCAATAACGAGTGGAAATTTGAAGCAGTAGGCATGGGTATGCGAGGCGGGTTGGAAGATTTTTTAAACAAATATAATTAACACATAAAATGGCAATAAATTTAACCAAAGGTCAAAAAATTGATCTTAGAAAAGAAAGCGGTGAATCACTTACTAGTTTTTGTGTAGGTGTAAACTGGGGTGCAATTGAGAAGAAAACACTCTTTGGATTATCTAAAACGCAACAAAGTATTGACCTTGATTTAAGTTGTGTATTGATTGATGGCAGTAATAGTGTTTGTGATCATTTATATTCACCATTATATCGTATTGAAGTTTTACAACAATTTGGTTTACCAAAAGGCAAATTGGTTTCTGCCGACGGGGCAATGAAGCACACAGGTGATGATTTGGAAGGCGATAAAGGTGGTGATGATGGATTGGATAACGAGATTATCACAGTAAATTTAGCTGGTATTAATCCTGCTGTTGAACAAATTTTCTTCTTTTTGAACAATGCCGGCAAAGAGGATTTTTCGATGATTCCATACGCGAAGATTCGCATGTACGAAGGAACGCCAACGCTTGTTACTTCTGTATTTGCTTCTTATAATGTATCTGCTGAGGCTCAATACAAAGGAAAACAATCGATAATTATGGGTAAGTTGTACAAACGCAATAACGAATGGAAATTTAGTGCGATTGGCGACCCTACCGAAGATGTATTTCTGGGTCAAACCATTCATCGTATCGTAAAATCATACCTTTAATCTAAATAATAGTTATAATTCAATTCATTGGGCTCATCCGCGTTTTGTTCAAAAAGGAAAAAACGTGTTTTTAGCATTTTCGATTCTGAATTTTATTGAAACACTATAATTTTTACAAGAAATGAAAATTAGAAATATCGAAGGACTTTCTGGTTCAGAAATCAGAGCCATTGTTGCCGATGGAGGTAAATTTGTTACCTACAAATATGCTATTTCAATTGTAGTGATGACCTTTAACCGAGGATCGGATATCTACTTAATTAAACCCTACACAAGCGATATTACGCCCGGATTGGGCTGTTTATTTACTTCCCTTCTTTTAGGATGGTGGGGTATTCCTTGGGGACCAATTTACACTATTGGTAATATTTATAAAGTGCTAAACGGTGGAAATAATATTACGGCAGAGGTGATGTCGCATATTAACCAAAACGACTCGGATTACGAAATTGGCAATTCATACAACATACCAGGACAAACAAATGGTAATAGCTATAATGTGCCTAATGAGAGTAACAATACTGATTATAATATTAAGGGAAATCAAAATAATACCGGCGGCGAAAGCAGCTATAACATTCCACGATAAGTAAATTACTATTCAAAAAACGCAAACAAAAACATGAGACGACTTCCTGTATATTTATTATTAGACACCTCTGGTTCCATGAGTGGCGAACCGATTGAAGCTGTTAAAAACGGCGTTCAGGTGATGATTAGCTCATTACGCCAAAATCCACAAGCCATTGAAACCGCTTTTATTAGCGTTATCACCTTCGACAACCTTGCGACACAGATAATTCCATTAACTGATTTGGCTTCTTTTCAAATGGTTGATATACGTGCCACAGGAGTAACAGCGCTTGGTGACGCCCTTAAAATGGTATCTAATAAAATTGATACCGAGGTAGCAAAAACAACCACCGAACAAAAAGGAGACTGGAAGCCACTTGTATTTATTATGACGGATGGAATTCCAACCGATGATTGGCAAAGTGGACTTATAGAATTTAAGAAACGTAAAACAGCATTTACTGTTGCTTGTGCTGCAGGCAGTGGAGCCGACACCAATGTTCTAAAACAAATTACCGAAAATGTGGTGAGTTTGGATACTGCAGATAGTCAAAGTATTGGAAAATTCTTTCTATGGGTAACTGCTTCAATTGGGGTTAGTTCAACAAAAGTTGAAGACAGCGGTAAGGAAGTAGCAGGACTTAATGAGTTACCTCCGCCACCGCCTGAGTTAAACATTGTGGTTTAGATTTATGAGCGGTAAGATTGTTTCATTCCTTAAGGACCGTTCGGGCCATAAATACAAAATTGAAGAGGTTCGTGAAGGCGACATTTTAGGTTTTAGTAATTATTGGTACAATGTACTAAGGGAAGATAACAGTCGATTGTACAAGGATTTTAATTAAAAGTCATCAGCCATTCAGTACTTAGAAGAACATAAAGGACCTTGTAATTCTTATTGATTCAATAACACGCATGAGAAGATTACCCGTTTATTTTTTACTTGACACCTCCGGTTCAATGTATGGCGAACCTATACAAGCTTTGAACAATGCTCTTAGCAGTATGATTAATGCATTGCGAGCAGATGCCCAAGCACTGGACTCTTTATGGCTAAGTATTATTACTTTTGATAGAGAAGTTAACGATATATGCCCCTTAACGGAGTTAGCTATGTTTCAATTGCCGGAAATAACTTGTCCTCAAAGCGGTCCAACACATACTGGAAAAGCCTTAGAGTTGCTTCATGCAAAAGTTCAAGCAGATGTAATTAAAGGCTCGGAAACGCAAAAAGGGGATTGGAAACCTTTGCTTTTTTTGTTTACCGACGGCAAGCCATCTGATGTTCAATTATACTCTGAAATGATTCCAAAAATAAAAGCACTCAACTTCGGAGCCATTGTGGCATGCGCTGCAGGCCATGTTGCGGATGATTCAAAACTTAAGGAACTTACGCAAGATGTGGTGCATTTAGATACCGCTGACAGTGCCACTTTGAAACAATTTTTTAAATGGGTTTCAGAAACCATTGAACAAGGCAGTAAGAGTCAAGGAACCGGCGAAAGTATTGCCTTGCCCCCACCTCCTGCTGAAATTACCATGGTAATTTAAAAATGAAGGCATCGGTTTAGATTCCAACTATTCAATAAAATTGATAATAATTAATACAAAACCATAGCACATTTTTAAATGTTTTACCTACTAAAAATTTTCATATATATCCTTATCATTGGATTATTTCTGTATTCCAAACTGCTTCCCTTCAAGGATAAGTTAAACCCTCAGTATGCAGGCATTTTCAATTTTTTCAATTCAATTTTCTCACCTTTATTTGGTTTTTTAAAAAAAATAGTAAAACCCTTTCAAGTTGGACCAGGCTTATCGGTTGATATGACTCAAATCGTACTTTTATTGGTTTTATTGATGATTACCAGTTTTTTAAGATAAATTTATGCGACGTTTCCCTATTTATTTTCTAATCGACATTTCTGAATCCATGGTTGGAGATCAGATTCAACAGGTAGAAGAAGGTATGGCCTCTATTATTAAAGCTGTTAAATCCGATCCACATGCCATTGAAACAGTTTGGGTTTCAATCTTAGTTTTTGCAGGACAAGCTAAAACTTTAGTTCCCTTGCAAGAAGTTGTAAGTTTTTACCCACCTCGTTTTCCAATAGGTAGTGGCACCTCGTTAAGCAAAGGATTAGGTCATTTAATGTACGAGCTTCGAACCAATTTAGTAAAAACCACTTACGAGCAAAAAGGGGATTGGAAACCTTTGGTATTTTTATTTACGGATGGCGTGCCAACCGACGATTCAAAAACTGCTGTTGCCGAGTGGAAGCAACACTGGCAAAAAACGGCGAATTTAGTTGCCATTTCCTTTGGGGATGAAAACAATACCGCTTTGTTGACAGAACTTACAGAGAACGTCTTATTGTTTAAAAATTCTACAGAAGACGACTATAGAAAGTTTTTTAGATGGATTACCGACTCAATCAAAACGAGCAGTGTAAGTGTTGAAAGTAGTTCTGATGGATTTGAACTAGCCAAACTTGATGGCGATACCCTTACAAAAATAGATTTATCTAAAAACCCTAAGACCAAACATTTTGCTGATGATAACTTTGTGGTTTTAGCTGCAAAATGTCAAAACACCAAACGTCCTTACTTAATGAAATATCGAAGAATGATAAACCCGAGTGAAATTGGTGGTTTGGATTTAGAGACTCTTTCCTATCGGTTGGTTGGTGCTTTTCAGGTTGATCACTCTTATTTTGAACTTTCAGAAGAAAATCAGTTTCAATTAAAAGTCAATAGCAGTGAATTAATTGGCTCGCCAACTTGTCCTTGTTGCGGCAATCAGTTTGGATTTGCCATGTGCCAATGTGGTAAAATTCATTGCATTGGAGACGAAAAAGTAAGCACTTGTCCATGGTGCGGTAATTCGGGAACCTACGGTACCGATTCGGGTGGATTTGATGTAAACAGAACTCAGGGATAACCTAAATTTGTATGTTAGAAACAAAGTTGTTTTTACAGAAACTATTTGCGGCCAAAGGCTTAAATGTGGCTGCCAATAGAAATAAGATGTTTGAAATTTTTTGTGCCGAAACGGAAAACATTAGCAACGTCAATCAGATAAACGAATTACAGAAAAAGATGGTGAGAAATTGGAAATTAAGTACGCGTATAAAAGATATTCAGGAACACCGCCTTTCCATACCGAATGCAACCGTTGGAAAGGCTTACATTGCTTCCATCGATTTCATTAAATTGGGTTGGAATGATATTATCTTTTCAGAATTTGAAGGATTGGCTGAAATAGGATTAACCTACGATAATCAGTATGAAACTTTACACGGGATGCCATTGCTGAGTGGCGATTTCAAAATTAAACTTTTATTTAAAGTTGAGGGTGAAACGGAGAATACGCCCCCAAATGAAAAAATAATTCCTTTGGTTATCAACGCTGACCCAAAATCACTTTGGAAAACACTGCCGAGTGACAAAGAAGATAAATATTGGAAGGAAGATAGCGTACATAATTTTCAAGAACTTGGTGAAAAGCATATTGTTGTAGCTTCTACACGGGGTCGTTCGCACGCCAATGTTGGATCATTTAGAGATGACGACTTTGCTTTTAAGCATTTTGCCGAAAACGGATGGAGTGTTGTGGCTGTTTCGGATGGTGCAGGTAGTGCAAAAGTATCTCGCAAAGGTTCTCAAATTTCATGTCAAGAAATTGTTAATTATTTCGAGACTGCCTTTACCCCTGAAGTGACAAAGGATTTTGATGAATTGATTAAAAAGTTTGCACATGAAACGCAAACAAAAAAAATGGATGATTTTGAGATTGTCCAGAAATTAGATGAAGAAGAAGCAACGATTGAAGAAACACGCAAGGATGAATCTGAGAACAATAAATCTCTTGTAAACAAGTTTATTTATAATTATCTTGGAAATGCGGCAAGAACCGTTCATAAGATTCTGGAAGAATTTGCAAATAAACATGAATTTCCTCTCAAAGATTTACACAGCACTCTCATTTATGCCCTGTTCAAAAAATATGATTTTGGCTATGTAGTCTTGTCATTTGGAGTAGGTGATTGCCCAATTGGATTGTTAAACAAAGATTTAACCGAACTCAAATTAATGAACTGGCTTGATGTTGGAGAATTTGGCGGAGGAACCCGTTTTATTACCATGCCTGAAATTTTTTCAAGTGATAAATTTGCCACCCGTTTTGGATTTAAGTTGATTGACGATTTTTCCTATCTGATATTAATGACTGATGGAATTTATGACCCAAAATTTGTGGTAGAAGCGAATTTAGAAAAACTTGAAAAGTGGGTGGAATTTTTAGCGGATTTAGAAGGCAATAATGAAGAACAGATTCATATAAAATTTGATAAAAACAATCAAGAAATTTCCCAAAAGCTATCTGATTGGATGAATTTCTGGAGTCCAGGGAATCATGATGACAGAACTTTAGCTATTGTATTTTAAATCGTATGTCGATTATTACAGTTAAATCAATTCTTACAGGCGCTGCATATCAATATGTTGATAATGGTGAACCGAAAAGCGGGACTGCCAAAAATGTATATTTTAGCCCAGATAAAAAGTATGTGGTTGCCATTTTTAAAGAAAAGCAAGACTTCAATCAGAAAGAACGCTTAAAAAAAATTACGTCCGACTATTTAAATCGCATAAAAAAGAATGAAGGTGGCGATTATTATTTAGAAGAAATTTATCGATGGCCAACTGATGTTATTGAAATTAATGGCAAAACAGGAATTATAGTACCTATTTACAGCTCAAAATTCTTTTTTAAAAAAGGTTATGCTACCCAGGATTTAATAAGGGGTGAAGAAAAAAACGGCAAATGGTTTGCTGGAGCAAAGTTTCGCAATAGGCAGTTTCCATTAAGTTTGGATGCTTCTGAATTAGGCAAATGGCTTAATTATTTTCAAGTTTGTGTAAATCTAGTTAGAGGCGTTAAAAAAATGCATCAAATGGGTTTGTCGCATTCCGACTTGTCTTACAATAACGTTTTGGTCGACCCAACAACAGGCTCGGCATGTATGATCGATTTGGATGGCTTGGTAGTTCCAGGATTATTTCCAGCTGAGGTTATAGGAACTGCTGATTTTATTGCCCCCGAAGTACTTTCAACCAAGCATTTGTCAAAAACGGATGCAAATCGCAAATTACCAAATCGTTTAACAGATTTACATGCTTTGGGATGTTTGATTTATATGTATTTGTTGCATCGACACCCGTTAAAAGGCGGAAAAGTACATGATTTGGACACAGAAAAAGATGATTTGTTATCGATGGGTGAAAAGGCACTTTTTATAGAACATCCAAGTGATAAATCAAATCGCCCCAAACTCAATCAAATTTCCAAATGGGACTTGTATTGGGCAGATATTGACAAACTGCCTTACACCATTACCGGGCCTTATCTCAAGGAACTATTTGATCAAACTTTTATTAAAGGACTTCATCACCCAAATGAAAGACCAACTGCAGATATGTGGGAACAGGCTTTGTTAAAAACTACCGACTTAATGCAACCTTGCACCAATGCAACTTGTGAACAAAAATGGTACGTTTTCGACAATACAAATTCACCCCGTTGTCCATTTTGCGGCACCAAACACCAAGGAACCTTACCAGTTCTTGATCTCTATTTTCAATTTAAACCTAGTGTTTGGAAACCCGAGAATCATCGTTTAATGGTTTATCACAATCAATACTTGTTTCAATGGCATGTAAATCGGAATATTGCAAGAAATGAACGATTAACTCCAGAACAGAAAATTCCGGTGGGTTATTTCACTTTTCATAATAACAAATGGGTTTTGGTAAATCAAAAATTAACTTCCTTGGTTGATAAAACAGAGAATAAAGAAATCCCGATTGGTTCGATGGTGGAAATTACTGATGGCAAACAACTCTTACTTACGAAAGAAGAAGGAGGCAGAGTGGTTGTAGTTACAATGGCAAACAAATAAAAACTAATATAAAACATGGACGATTTAATTCAGCAAACTAGTATTCTATGGCAGGACATTATCAGTCACCCCGGTACATCGATTGGTATTATTATTAACCTCATTATCATTGAAAGTTTATTATCAGTTGATAACGCAGCCGTTTTGGCTACTATGGTAATGGATTTACCTGAGAAAGAACGAGGAAAGGCATTGAAATTTGGAATATGGGGGGCTTACTTTTTCCGTGGTCTTGCCATGATATTTGCTGGAATCTTAATTCAATTTTGGTATCTAAAACCCTTAGGGGGTCTATATTTACTTTACTTGGTTTACAGTTGGTGGAAAGGCAAACAAACCGAAACCAAGGAAGATGATTTAATTGATAAAAAACGAAATTGGTTATACCGTTCAACCGTTGGTGCCATTGGGCCTTTTTGGGCTACCGTGGCTTTGGTTGAATTAATGGATATGGCTTTTTCTATTGACAATATCTTTGCTGCCGTTGCATTTACACCAAATATTATTTTGGTTTGTGTAGGCGTATTTATTGGAATACTTGCCATGCGTTTTATTGCCCAATGGTTTGTAAGATTAATGGAACGTTTTACCTTTTTAGAAACTGCCGCTTTTATTGTTATTGGCATTCTTGGTTTAAAATTATCCCTTTCCATTTTTGAGCATTACTACCCAGAATCACAGTTTAGCAAATTTATGACAAGTCATGCTGCCGATTTAGGAATTTCGATACTTACGGTTTCTATCTTCTTTATACCAATTATTACGAGTTATTTTTTCAATATGCCTAAGAAGCATGATGTTAAATAGCAAATTTTGACTATAAATATTTCACTTCTTATTTCTGATATCAAAGAATAAGCGTTAAGCGTTTTGAAGCACTTTTCCTTCAAGACAACGTTTAAATTAATTTGATTTTTAAGCTAAGAAATTCCGGAAACTTACAATCTTGTATTAAGAATGAAAATCACATCAGCAGATAATTTGAGAAACAGTATCATGGATAAACTTTTGACAATTTCTAATAAGGAATATTTGTTTGTTTTATATCAATTAGTTGACATAAGTTCCTTAGACAATGACTTGGTAAAACTATCCTAGGAGCAGGTACTTATACTTAAATTAAGTGGTAACGATATTGAGAACAACCAATTAATTTCCCTAAATCAGTTAAAAAAAAAGGATTTAGATGGATAAAAGGGCTGTAATTTGGACTGAAACAGGAGCAAGGCAAAGAGGGAAATTTCGAGTTATTGCACTATAAGAAACGGTTCTACAGAAAAATGCTAAAAGTTAATCCGATTAACAAAAGAAAGGATAGAAATAATACATAACGAACCAAAAGCCTTTAAACTGACAACATTTCCACAAACAAGAGAATCGGCCTTGGGAGACTTCAGCATTTTCTTTAGAATAAGTGATGAAAGGTTGATAATATTTGGATTTTGTGATAATAGTCAAGACCCAAAAAGCTATTGCAAATATTAAGGAAATAAAACGGAGAGATTAGATTTGTCGTTCATTATATTTTTTTAGTACGAAAATTCTCGATGAACGCCTCACGCCAACAAAGGATTAAAATGAAGGCTGTTTTAAAGTTTTCTAAACTAAATTTGTAGTGGTTTAAAAACTTCTTGGCTCCGTTTTACACCACCCTCCTTTTACTAAACGTTGCTTAAAATATGTTAATCACTTAAAATTCTAAAATACTTCTTAAGCAAAAAGCCGTCTCAAAATTGAAACGGCTTTAATTGCTTATGAAAAAACTACTACCTTTTATACCAATTATAAAAACAAATAGTCCATTTATAATGTTCTAGACTGTAAATTAGTATTTTTTTATATCGGCATTAACCATTTTATTTGATTGAAATTGCTTTCGCTTGTTTTGGCTCTGCTTTTGGCAAAATAATGTCTAGCATTCCATCGAAAAAATTTGCTTCGATATTTTCCTGAACAATATTTTCAGGAATCATAAAGGTTCTGCTAAATTTACCCTGACGAATTTCTGAATAATGCCAAGTGCCTTTAGTTTCCTCATTTTTGCTATTGCGCTCACCCGAAATGGTAAGATGATTTTCACGTAAATCAATTTTCACTTCCTCCTTTTTTAGCCCCGGTAAAGCCAATTGAATTTCGTAAGCTTTCTCTGTCTCCAAAATATTGGCACCCGGTTTAAAAGCCGTTACATTTTCATTCTTCACTTCTGGTGAATCACTGTTAAGCGAGTTGAATACATTTCCTCCAAATGGGAAAAACAAATCTTTTGATTGAACGATGGGTCTTAATGTTGATAGTATCATTTTTTAAATATTTTATGAAACCAAATTATCAAAAGGGAAACCAACTCAATAATTAAGACTATTTGTCCTGTTACCGTAAAGAACCAATACAATGAAATGTCACAATGGCGCTTTTAATGCAAATACATGATTTATTCCCTGCAATTTATACACGTTTAGTTGATTAAACAATTTCATGAGCGTAAGTTGAAATTCTTGAAATTTTGCTTTCTGAATTGGATTATCGACAATATAATTTAACAAAACAGTTCCCTCAACATTTAGAAGTTGCTTAATTTGTTCTAAAAAAATCAAATCGTGAATTCCTGAATGTACATCCAAATCTATAAACAGGTCAATAATTATTAAATCAAATTTTTCTGAAATCTTGCGAACAACTTCAAACGCATCTCCACAAATAATTTTAGTTTTATCGAGCTGTAACGTTTCCCAATAAGGCAAGCAATCTATAATTGCAGGATCTAATTCAACGGCAGTAATATCAGGTTCAAAACCATATTGTCGTTGAAGAATGTCAATAACAGAGCCGGCTCCAAGACCCAAAATTAACAATTTTGAAGGGGGATATTTTTCAATTTCTATATGTTCAAATACCCTTTCGAAAACCGTGTGCATGTTTCCGTAACTGTAATTGGCATTGCTTGTGTTAAGTAAAAGTCGCCCTGCCTCCATTTGCAAACTAAGCCCAGGATTAAGTGTTGTGTCTAGTCGCTTTACCGTAACTAAATAAAAAAATGACAGTAAATATTTATACCACGGAATTTTCATGAATTATATTTTGAATTCCCTGATGCACATAAGAATTTAAACTTGATTAAGACGTTTAAAATTTATTCTTCCACATCATGCTTTCAACGGGTTTCACGGTTCGTTTGCTGTATTTTGCATTCGCTTTTTTATTGTAGAGTGTTTCAATATCGCCTTCAACTACAAAATAAATCAATTGACCGATAGGCATACCGCGGTAAATCCGAACCGGTTGGGTACACGATATTTCTAAAGTCCAGGTATTGCAAAAGCCAACATCGCCCTTTCCTGCGGTAGCATGAATATCAATACCTAATCGGCCTGTACTGGATTTACCTTCAAGAAAAGGAATATGTTTATGAGTTTCGGTATATTCTTCGGTAACACCTAGGTAAAGTGTACCAGGGTTTAACACAAAACCATCCATTGGAATTTCAAAAAGCTCAATTTTATTGTGCGCTTTAGCATCTAGTACCCGGTCTTTATAGCATCCTAAATATCTACCTAGGTGAACATCGTAGCTATTGGTGCCTAGGTTTTCTTTTATGAATGGCTCAATCAATATATGGCCCTTTTCAATTTCTTCCAGAATTCGGATATCGCTTAAAATCATGATTTTTAAAGGCTGCAAATAAACAAAAGTAGTTTCGTTGTTTTTAAACATTCTGCTCCATTTTTTTAAATACTTTTGCACCAAAGCATGTCATTTATACTTCCTCAAATTCTTGCAAAAATTCAAAATTACTGTGCATACCAAGAGCGCTGTCATCAAGAAGTAAAAACCAAACTTTACGAATGGGGATGCAGCACCGAAACGGTTGATGATGTTTTAGTTAAACTCATTGAAACCGGATTTTTGAATGAAGAACGCTTTGCCAAAGCATTTGCCGGTGGGAAGTTTAGAACTAAAAAATGGGGGCGTTTAAAAATTATTCGTGAACTTAAATTAAGAAAGATTTCAGACTATTGCATTAAATATGGTCTAAAGGAAATTGATGAAGATTTGTATTTGCAAACCTTACATGTTCTTATTCAAAAGAAAACCTCTTCTAAATTGAATTGGCAGGAAGAACAGAAGCTAACGCAATGGCTTATGGGAAAAGGATTTGAATTAGAGCTGATTCGTGAAAGTTTAAGTAGGGCTTATTGAAAATCACACAATAAGATAATAATCAATAAGTTAAAAGTTAAATTACTTCACATAACCGTAAGACTATCTTCCATTCTGATTTAAAAGCCATGCATTTAATTTAAAAATAATCAGATTATAGCCGGTTAGTTCATTGCACATCCACTACTTCATTTGCATCGGCTCGAAGTGAGAAAATCACATCTTCACCTTGCTGTATCGTGTTGAATGCACACTGAATTTTTTCAGCAGGCCCTAAGTAGCTTTACATCCAAACTGTAAATTTATTCAAAAAACTCAGAAGCAATTCCGTCGGCATAATGTTTACCGGCATTTGTAAGTTTCAGAAAAACACCTTGTGCTTCAATCATGTTTAAATCAATATATTTATTGATAAGCTGCTTTCGTGTTTTATTAAAATCGATTCCCAAAATTCGAGAAGCCATTTCAGTATTTAATCCCCAAGATGTTCTTAACGAAATAAGTACCAAATCATTAAAACGCTCTTTTGAGGAAAGAATTTCCTTCTCTAAAACGGGTTCATTATTGCCCCAAGATTTGATGAATGCTGCATTATCCCTAAGATTCCAAAAGCGTTCTGTTCCGTTGTAAGAATGTGCCGAAGGGCCAATTCCTAAATAAGGCTTTTGTTGCCAATAGGCTGTGTTGTGTTTTGAGTATTGATTGTTTCTGCAAAAATTTGATATTTCATAATGTTCCCATAAATTTGATGCTGCCCAAACCATCAAGGTATTAAAATGCCTTACGGAAACATCTTCTACTGGTGCCTCGTAGCGTCCCGAGTCAATAAGTTTTTTAAGAGGCGTATGTTTTTCAACAGTTAAACTATAACATGACAAATGGTGAATACCAAAACTATTTGCTGTTTCCAAATTCGCCATCCATTGATTATCGCTTAAACCTGGAAACCCATATATCAAATCAATACTAATATTATGTATGCCGGCGCTTTGTGCAAATGGTACGCAATTACGGGCCTGTTCTACTGTATGCGAGCGATTCATCCATTGAAGATGCTCCTCATAAAACGACTGAATGCCAATACTCAATCGATTTATACCTGCTTGTTTCAGTTGATGACAATAGGCTAAAGTTAAATCATCAGGATTTGCTTCCAAGGTAATTTCAGGATTGCTAGCCACCGAATAATTTGCGTGGATTGTTTCGAGAATTTGACAAATTGCTTCAATGGGCAAAACCGAAGGTGTTCCGCCGCCAAAATAAATAGTTTCGACGGGTGTTAAGCCCAAAAAATCAACCGTACTTTGATTACCAAAATAACGAAGTTCCTGCTGCAAGGCCTCGGTCATTTGCGGCATAGACTTTTTATTTACCGAAAAGTGAAAATCACAATAAAAGCAAGACTTAGTGCAAAAAGGAATATGGATATAAATGCCTGACAAGTTCGTTATTATATTTTTGGCAATATTTCTAGATTTTAAAAAATCACTTGATTCCCAAAAATTCTATAATATTTTTCAGCATCAACCTTTCCTTTTGAATATCTGAAAGAGTTCTATCTTGTTCAATAAACTTACCGTGTTGCAAATCACCTAAAGGAAAACGATAATCGGTTCCGTAGGTAATTTTCTCAATTCCAAAAGTATTGATTATATATTTAAGTGCTTCTGAATCATGCGTTATGCCATCCACCCAAAATTTACCCATGTACTCACGTGGATCCTTAACATCGTTTAAATTAACTAAATCGGGACGACACTTATAACCATGAGAGATTCGCCCTAGCGTGAAAGGAAAAGAACCACCTCCATGGGCAAACATCACACGAAGTTTAGGAAATCTATCAAAAATGCCACCGAAAATAAAATTACAGATGGCCCGTGATTCTTCGGCAGGCATTCCTACTAGCCAAGGCAACCAATACTTTTGCATTTCTTTTTCACCCATCATGTTCCAAGGATGAACGAAAATACACATATCCAAAGCTTCGGCAGCTTCATAAATCGGAAAGAGAGATTCGTCATCGAGATTTACTCCATCAATATTTGAACCAATCTCAATACCCGGCAAACCTAAAGCGGCTATACGTTCCAACTCAAAAATGGCGAGCCCTGTATCTTGCATAGGTATGGTTCCTAGTCCTATAAAACGATCGGGGTATTGGTTTTGAACTTGCAATAAATGATTGTTCAAAAACATACTCCAATCCAAAGTATCACCTGGTTTTGCCCAATAATTAAATAGTACTGGAATTGTACACAAAACCATCATATCTACTTGATGCTTATCCATATCAGCAATAATGGCTTTGGGGTCCCAGCAGTTGCGACTAACACGTCTAAAAAAAACGCCATCATCGCGCATCATTTTTTTTGTATCTGACTGAGGTTCGTCTTCCAAATAAATAAAGCCGTTATAGCCATATTTTTCTGCCAAACGCGGCCAATTTTCAGGCATGATATGTGCGTGACTATCTATTTTTTTGGTATGTGAAGGGATTATGAGTTTTGGCAATTTAAAAACTTTTTAAAATTACGAAAGTGCAAATAATTTCAAACTAGAACCTATCCGAATGCTCTGTGCCACGAAAATTACACAAATCTTGGATCGGTTTCCATAACATGACCGCATTTATCGCAAGTCCTTAAGACTTCTGAGCCATAAAACTCCCTAAATCTTGGAATAAAATCTTTCTCAATATCATCTAACACAAAATAGGTTTCATGCAATTTATGGTTGCAATTTTCACAATACCAAAGCAAACCATCACGCATTTCACGATCGGCACGTTTAATTTCAATTACAAGACCCATTGTATTTTCAGGTCGAATAGGTGAATGCGGTGTATTGGCAGGTAAAAGGAACATGTCACCTTCTTTGATTGTTATTTCAACAGATTTACCTTCTTCTTGTATTTTTACAGAAACATCACCTTCTAATTGGTAAAAAAGCTCTTCCGTTTCATTCCAATGATAATCCTTTCTGGCATTGGGACCGGCTACCATCATCACAATATAATCATCCGCTTCAATATATAAATTACGATTGCCTACAGGAGGTTTCATTAAATGTTTGTTATCCTCTATCCATTGCTTTACATTAAACGGCCGTCTTACACTCATAGTTTAAAAATTTAAAATCAAAAGTATATAAATTATTTTACAAAAGTAATCTTTAGAATGAATCATACCGTTGATTTGTTTCTCATAAGGGAGATTAAAAATCTAACCCAAACCATTGTATGAATAAACACATAAGGCAATAAAATAAAAGGTGCTATTTTGTTTTTAATGTTGTTGGTTTGCAAATCGAACAAAAAAACCCTTTAGCTGTTAAGAATTAAGTAAAAAGCTAGGGAAAACAAACAATAAAATTTTAAAAAATACTATTAAATCTATCGAATGGAACCCAATCGCTTCTTTTTTAAGCTAACTGCTATTTTTCTTCAATACCTTTTACTCGTAGCCATTTTTTTTCCAGTAATCTATTTGGCACAACTCGTAAAATACAATTTCAAAGCCGATGAAATTTATTTATTGAAAATTGTTTTTTTAGCTATTGCTCTGGCCTTGCCCTTTGCAGTGGCCAATGCTTTTTCGTTTGCCAATTATGAAAGAATGGAAATTTCATCTTATTTAAAATCCAAACAAATTCACGAAGTTGCTGTAGAGATTTCTGCAGATGATTTGGCAAAAAATATTCAACAAAATATTTCTAAAGAACCTTTTTGGACCTTGCAATCTAAAAATGATAACACTTTAATTTACAATGCAAAAAGTTTAATGGTAAGCGACCGAGTTACGATTCAATTTAAATCGCAAAACAATAATCAAACTAAACTTGTTATAGAAAGTAAACCAATTTTGTCTTTTCTTTTCTTAGACTTCGGTCGCAATTATAGAAATATATTAAAAGTGCTACTAGCAAGTAAAACAGCTTAAAAATATGCAAACCACAATACTTTCTGGCTCATCAAGACCCAACAACAATACAATACGACTCGCTTACGCCTTAGCAAAGCAAATTGAGCAATCAGAAATTATAGACTTTAAGGATTATGATATTCCGTTTCCAAATGGAGGTGAAGTTAAACTTGCTGATCTTACACCTTTTCAAAGTAAACTCATAGATAGTATTCGAAATTCAAAAGTAGTTTTTGTTTTAACACCTGAATATAACTGGGCTCCTTCTGCCGAATTGGTTAATTTAGTTCATCAATTAGCGACCGATGAACTTATTCATATTTTTGACAATAAAGTCTTTGCATTTGCAGGTGTTTCATCGGGCGGAGGTGGACGCTTACCAATTATTCAGCTTAGTTATATGTTTGACAAGATATTGAATGTTTTTAATACGGACTCTATAACAAGTCCTAAAAAATTTGAGGCAAAGTTTATCTCAAAAGTTCTTGATGCTGAAGGGAACTCATTAGGTAATTTAGAATTCGACAAAGGCTTAGCCGACTTTATTCGCTATACCACGAAGATTGCCAATCGTTGGCACTAGGTTTCGTCAACGTTTGGCTTTAAAAGCCTCCCAACATTTACTAAAGTGGTAAAAGAAATCGTAATCTGAAGCATAGGTTGCGAAATGATTGCTTACTGGACAAAACACCAAGAGTTCATCCAAAGTGACCGCTCGATCGTTGGTTATCAAAAACAACTTTCTGGGTGGCAGTCTATTTTCCAGTAAATCGCGGAGCAAAAGGCCTGAATAAATTTCATCCATTTTTGTACGTTCTTTTCCTTTTCTGCTAAAGTTCTCGTATAAAGCGCTTATGGGACTTGAAATTGTTGGCCGAACTCTTTCTAAATGTCTTTGATATTCTTCTTTTTTTTCTTGGCTCAGCTTTCGGCCATTTACGGTTACAGGAATTAATTCTACTTCCTTTTTCTTCAAATAGATTCTCACTTTTTTACCGCTAGTATCTCCAATTTTACTAACTGAAATATACAATTTGCCAAAACTAACATGACTTATTAATAAAGTATCTGTCCAACGGCATCGCAATTCAAAATATCCGGACTCATCGGTCATTACGGCATCCATTTTACCTTTAAGCCCTACAACAGCAAAAGGTATTCTTGAGAAGCTATCTGCTTCATAAATTGAGGCTTTTAACAAAAATGTTTGAGCTTTTACTGTTTGATTATTTAGCCAAAATACAATCAAAACAAAGCTTATGCATTGGAGGAAAGGCATGAAGCTGTAAAATTTAAAACTAATTTTCAGGCTACTCAATTATTATTTTATTACAGTTTTTGGCGACAAAAGTTACGTTTTTAAATTTTATTAAACAGCCAACAGGATTGTAAGTGATCGTTGACCATGCCTACAGCCTGCATGTAAGCATAACAAGTGGTGCTTCCAATAAATTTAAATCCGCGTTTCTTAAGATCTTTGCTCATAGCATCGCTTTGAGGAGATGTGGCCGGCATATTTCTCATCGACTCCAAGGAGTTAACAATGGTTTGGTGATTGGTAAATTGCCAAATATAATTCGAGAAAGACCCGAACTCTTGTATACAGGCGAGATATAATTCGGAATTATTTATGGCCGCTCTTATTTTTGCTTCACTTCGAATAATTCCGGCATTTTGCATAAGTTGAGCTATTTTAGTTTCATTGTAGTTTACAATTTTTGTTGCATCAAATCTATCAAAAGCAGATCCGAAATTTTCACGCTTAGCCAAAATAGTATACCAACTTAAACCAGCTTGGAAGGTTTCCAAAATCAAATGTTCAAACAGATGCTGATCATTTTTGGAAGGTCTTCCCCACTCGGTATCATGATAATTTCGGTACAAATCATCCTTTTCACACCAGTTACAACGTTGAATAGTTTGCATGCAACAAAGTTGAACTAATTTGTTCAATTCTGAATAACTAGTCTGTCATCAAATCCTAAATTTCTTTGGGTAGTTTTTTAATATTTAGCCTAAGTTTGTAGGTCTTAGTTCATGAACAAGCAAAATTTAACCATTTTTCAAGGATTGTCGCAATACCCCGACAAACATGAAATCCTTATAGCTATTATTCTACAGCTTGAAAAAGATACTGGATTGGATTACACACAAGTGCCAATTGATGCTGATAGTCCAATATTTTTAGATGCAATGCGCAATGACTTAGCTAACTATTTAAAAAAAATTGCTGGGCAAAATCATACTCGTTTTATGCATTTAATTTATCGTGTTGATATTACACAGAGTAAGATGAGTAGGTTGGAAATGGATTCAGAATATTTTCACAATTTGGCCGAACTTGTTTTAAATCGCATGTTTCAAAAAACTATTACGAAACGTTATTTAAAGAGTTAGTAATATAAACGGATGAGGCATAGCGAGAAGTTATGCCCAATGGTAGGACGACCGTACAACTTGACAATTTTCGTGCAGACAGACAACAATTTATTCAAACATAATTAAAAACAAAACCAATGAAAATAACACTACTCATCTTCTCTATTGCAATTTTCGAAATTACAAATGCTCAAATCACTCCTCTTAACAATATTATTGGAGTTGATGTTAGCACCTATCCGCAAAATCCAAGTTTCGACTATGATTCCTGCTTTGCACTTGGTGCAGATTTAGGTATGGGAAGTTTGGGGCTTTTTCAAAACTGGACTGCTATTGAGACCGCACCTAATATTTTCAATATGACAATATTTGATATTGCAAATTATTATTATCCTTTACATAGTATGCCTATTGACATAACTATTGCGGCAATCCATACTAATAATTTAGAAGTGCCGTCAGACCTAACCACAACAACATTTGATAATCCAATCCTAATTAATCGTTTCAAAACATTATTAGACAGTATAAAAGTTCACATTCCTAATATCGTTCTCACTTCTTTGATAATTGGTTCCGAACACGATGTTTATATGGGAACAAACGCTAGCAAATGGTCACAATACACAACATTTTATGATTCTGTTTCAACCTATGCAAAAATACTTTGGCCAGGACTTAAGGTAGCGACTGAATTAACCTTTAGCGGAATAACAACATACAACGTCTTTGCACAAACATTAAACACTAACAGTGACTATATCGGTGTTTCGTATTATCCATTAAATAATAATTTCACGGTAAAACCAGTTTCTACAATCCCGACAGATTTTTCTACTCTTGTCGGTTTGTATCCTTCAAAACAAATAATCTTTTATCAATACGGTTATCCTTCAAGTTCAACATGCAATAGCTCAGAAGCACTACAGGCACAGTTCATAGCACAAACATTTACAACTTGGGACACTTACGCTTCTAATGTTAAAATGATTGATTTTACTTGGCTTCAAGACTTAGATACAGCCACTGTAAACTTTTACGGAACCTATTATGGTTTGACTGATACTATATTCTTAGAATATCTGCGTACATTAGGACTACGAACTTGGAATGGAAATGGGGCTGACAAGGCTGCTTTTACTGAATTGCAATGCCAAGCAAAACAAAGAGGATACAACAATTTAAATATTAACTGTACAGTAGGACTTAATGAATTTTCAATCTTGCAATATGATTTTACTTTTTTTCCAAATCCCTTTTCCGCACAGACAACTTTGCAGACGGACAATCTTTTACATAACGCAACCTTGACAATTTACAATTCTTTCGGGCAGACAGTAAAACAAATAAAAAATATATCGGGGTCGACAGTTACTTTGTTCCGTGACAATCTTCCAAGCGGACTGTATTTCATTCGGCTTACACAAGACAATAAAATTATCATGATAGACAAATTAGTAATTACCGACTAACAATGAAAAAGACGAAGAAAGCACTGGGGCATAACATCACCTACCCAAAAGGCGGGGTTTCGTGCTCCAAAGACAGTTTTTCGGTTAATGGAAGTTTAGTTTTTCAAATCAAGTTTTGTGATAAAAGTCCCGCCCTTCAGGTAGCTGCATTCCAAGATCAAAAACAAGTCATTTAACAATTATTTTTACGCCGCGAATTTGCTTAATTCCAAAAATGGTGTTCCTCGTTTAACGGTAGCAAAA
>Ga0105048_10000674_pt1 | contig 53292 bp, 29 predicted proteins | sample MAT05_FD_78382 | JGI IMG/M metagenome (GOLD analysis project Ga0105048, IMG submission 78382) | Freshwater microbial communities from Lake Fryxell liftoff mats and glacier meltwater in Antarctica - MAT-05 | ecosystem: Environmental > Aquatic > Freshwater > Ice > Liftoff microbial mat | place...
CGGCGCAGAACGTCTGCTCTTGGTGACACGAGACGCAGCGCGGGTTGTTCTGCCGCGCCGCCTGCGGGTGCATCGAGAGCCAGTCGTTCGTGTGCACCTTGCGCGGGCGCACCTTCCCGTCGTGGCAGTCCGCGCAGTACTTGTCGGTGTGGCAGCTCCCGCAGAAGGCGCTGTCGTTGGCGGCGACGGTCTTGTGCCGCTCGATCCAGTCGGCCGAGTGGCCCGCCTGATGAAGCCAGGGCGGCGGCGAGAGGTCGCCCGTCGAGAACGCGACCTGGATCCGCCCGTCGGCCTGCGTGAGGTGGCACGTCGAGCACGCGCTCTTCGCTTCGCCCTGCGCGGCGCCGCTCATCGCGTGGCAGCTCAGGCACCCGGCCATGCGCGGCATCTGCTCGCGCGTGGCGAGCTCGAGCTCGTCGATTTTGCCGTGGCACTGGGCGCACTGGATGTTGCGGCCGAGGTGCTTCTTGTGCGGGAAATGAAGGTTGGGCGTCGGGACCACCAGGGCGGCGACCTTCCCGCCCTCACCGGCCCGAGCGCCGAGGTGGCAGAAGGCGCACTGCCCGATCGCGCTCGAGCCCGCCTTCACGTGGAGCAGATCCGCGTGGTCGGACTCGTGGCATCCATCGCAAGCCTCCGCGGGCTTCGGGAGGAGGCGATCCGCCGCGTCGTCGCTGGCGAAGGCCGCCGCGTGGCAGACCTTGCACGACTGCTGCAGCTGCTTGACGTGGAGCTTGTGGTTGAAGCGCACCGAGATCGTCTGCGGCGGGAAGATCTCTTCGCTCGGCAGCGGGCTCGCCGCGGTCCCGGGCGGCATCCACGCGAGCGGGACCTCGGCGTCGCCGGGCATCGCTGTGCGGCCGCCGAGCGTCGCGGCGTCGACCGGCGGAGGGGAGGGCGCCGCCGTCGACGACGAGGGCGCCGGCGTCAGGATCGCGGTCTCGGCCGAGGCCGAGGGATTGAGCAGAGCGAACCCCAGCGCCGCGATGCACGCCACGAGCGCGAGCCAGCCAGGGAGGGGAGCGGTAGCGCGCTTGCGTGCGATCATTTGAGCACCAACAAATTGATCAGGCCGAGCACGCGGTAGCGCTGGCCGACGAGCCGGTTCATGTCGTGCTCCCACTCGAGCCGAAAATGCGCTACGCGCATCGGTCGGAAGCCGCTGGAGAGCACGTACCCGAACGAGGTCGCGTCGCGATCGGGGCGCGTGGGATCGTGCCAGCCGTAGAGCGAGGTGCGCGCGCCCAGCGTGTAGCGGCCGCCGTCGATGTTCTTCTCCGCCGCGACGTCCACGCCTTCGCGGCTCCCCTGAGCGCCGGCTTGCAGCATGCCCCGCAGCGAGATGTTGCCCGAGCCGAAGCGGTAACGCGCGTTGAGGTTCCCGAGCGCGTCGAGCGTGGTCGTGACGATCCGGCTCTCCGCGAGGCGCGACCAGGGCTGCGCGGCGGTGAGCGGATCACCGGCCGTCGAGGGATCGATCGACGTCCCGGGGCTCGGGACGCTGGTGCAGTCGGGCTCCTTCCTCGCGGCCTTGCACTCCTCGACGCCGAACGTCGTGGGATCGCCGTCGACCCTCCAGAGGCGCACGCCGCCGGAGATGGTCGCGTCCCAGCGCTTGGTGAAGCGGATCGCGGCGCGGCCGGTGATCGACGTGACCGGGCTCTTCGTGAACCAGTTCCAGATTGAGTCGGCGTCGAAGGTCGGGACGAAGTAGTCGACGTCGGCGCCGAGCGTGGCGCGCTGGCCCGCGCGGACCTCGACGCCGCCGAAGTAGGTGGCGACGAGCTGGTTGTAGAGGTCGTAGCTGAAGCCGCCCTTGAGGCCGCCGAGGTCGTTCTTCGCGACCTCGGCCGCGTAGCCGACGCGCTCCTGTGAGGTGCGCGTGCCCGCGACCGTGCGGTAGCCGCCGCCGATCGGATCGGGGAACATCGACACCACCGAGGTCCCGGTGTTGTAGACGTGGCGGTACGAGAGCCGCCCGTGGATCCAGCGCGGCCCGCTGCTCTCGACCGCGAAGCCAACGGCCGGCGCGGGCTCGGCGTACTGGTACGCGGGGTAGTCGGTGACGCTGGGCAGCCCGGCGCCGACCCCGAAGCCGGCGTGGCTGCCGCGCCACTCTCCTTGTCGCTCGAAGCGCGTCGTGGAGAGCGGGAGCCCGCCGCGCTGCTCGAGCCCCGCGTAGACCTCGGCCTGGACGTGGAACGGCGTGGTGACGCGGACGAGGCCGCCGTCGAAGGCCCACCAGCCGAGCACATCCGTCACGTACTGGCGGCCGAGCTTGAAGCCGAGCAGCCCGTGCGCGATGTTGCGCCCCTCGATGTAGCCGAACATCAGATCGAGCGGCGCCGGCTCCAGCCCGGGGACGAAGCGAACTCCGTTGCCCCCCGGCGTGGCGTACGTCGTCTCGCCGCCGGATTGCTTGTCGTAGAGGTGCGCGTTGACGCCGAAATCGGCGTTGAGGCGCATCATCATCACGACGCGATAATCGGCCTCACCCGGGCGATTGGTGCCCTGCAAGTTGTAGACGCCGAGCCCCACGGTCTGAAGAAAGCGGCGCCGCTGGAGCACCACGTCTCCCCACGGCGACGCGACCTCGTACCCTTGAAGGGCCGTGTCCGCCTGAATTTCGAAGTCCGCCGCCTGGCCTCTGGCCGGCGAAAGCGTGGCGAGCACCGTCGCGAACGCGGCCCACGTCAGGCGTCGCGCCAGCAGACAATCGCGCATGGCCGGGATAGTCCGCCGCGTCGATGGATGGTGTCAATGGCGCCCGGGCGAGTCGCCGTCGAAGGCTAGTAAGACGGACCCTTCTTGATCTTTCCGTCGGGGCCCACGGAAAACCCCGCCGTGTCGCGCAGCGCCGCCGCCGTCTTCTCGCGCAGCTCCGTCGGGATGACCCAGCCACGGAAGCTCAGCCCTTCGCCGACCTTGTTCTTGATGCGCACCGACTCCTCCGCTTCGAGGAGCGCGACGAGCGACGCGACGCAGTCCGCGTTGTTCTGCGCGAACGTCGTCTGCACGGCGTGGAAGCGCACCGTCTCGTTGACGTCTTCCAGAAAGGGCGCGACAGCCTCGCGCACGTCGTCATCGACCACGGCCTCGAGCGCGGCGATGATCTGGAGCTTGGGCTCCACGTTGCGCGCGTACTCGGTGTCATAGCGGCCGAGCAGCTCGATCAGCTCCTCGCGGTACTCGTCGTCCTCGAGCACCTCGCGCAGGATCTTCAGCGGCCAGGTGAGCGCCTCGGCCTTGACGCAGAACTCGAGCACGCCCGGGACCGCGTCCTTGCCCGCCGCGACCGCGCCCTGGAAGGCGATGTCTTTCTCTTCCTGGTCGGTGATCGAAGGATCGATCGAGAACGAGAAGCGCTTGAGCAGGGCCGCGGCGGACTCGGCCGTCTTCATCTCGGCGAGCTGCTGGAGCGCCTCGAGCCGATCGTAGGTCTGCGCGCGCTTGTCCGCCGCGACCTTGGCCGGGCCAGCGACCTTCTTGTCGCTCGGGGCCGCCGAGCCGGCCGGGGGAGGATTGCTCTTGCGGAGGAAATCGAAGAAACCCACGTAGCTACCTCATCCCGAGCGCGCCCCGTCGTGAGCCGACGAGCATAGCCCGGCGCGGCTTACCCGAAAGGCGCGTCGCACGCAACCCGGTCAAATGAACGACCCAAGGCTCCACTCGAACGAGCGCGACACTCGGTCCTCGTGGAGGCTTCTTCATGCACGTCGTGGAGAGAATTGGCCCGAGCTCGGCCAGAAGAGCTTCCCAACATCCACGCGCCTCGCAATCGTCAAGCTCATGCTTGAATAGCAGCATGGGCAAGCTTCAAGTGGTGTTTGCAGTAATGTTGATTCGGGCTACAGCGCTGGTTGATGCATATCGCACCAACCAGACCACTGCTTCACCGTACTGAGCGCGCTGGAGTGAGGTCCATGGGGCCGCGAGCAGCCCCATCTCGACCCAAGGATCCATCGTCAGTCGGTCGTCTTGATCGCCGTCGGGAACTGGAAGCTGGCGTGCACCGTCAGCATGCTGTTGAAGTGGAATTCCCGGTCATCACTGTTGACCCTGAGATCGGGGAAGTCCTCGGTCACGCCGCCGCCGTGGTTGTCGAAGCCAGACGTGTTCCAGGCGAAGGGAAGGGCACGGAACTCGAACCCAAACCCTACGAATGCCGACGGGTAAAAATTGAGCCCGAGGCCAAACGTGGGCGCCACGGCTACGCGGCTTGCGAGCACGAACGAATTCTGCTCACCACAGATCGGAAGAGCGCCCGTGTCCCCGGAGTTGCGGCAGTCGGCTCGCTCTTGCAGGCCGATGAACGCCGGGCCGGCGAAGATGTTCACGTCCGTGTCGACGAAAAGCGACGAGAACAAAGCGAGCTTGCCACGGAAGGGCACGACCTGGACTTGAGGAGCGACGATCCACTGCATCTTCCCGAGCTGGTCGTCGGCGATGCTTCCGTGAGTCAGGTTGGTCGCCGTGAGCTTGCACGCCTTGCTGAAGGACTTCTCTGAGCAGTTGCGGCCATCGATGGCCTTCTCCTGCAGCTCGTCGGCCAATCCCGCGTTGTACGCGAAGCCGAACCCGCCCCACACGCCGAACCCGAGCCAGTCAGTGACGTGGTAGGTGAGTGCGGCGCCCGGCATGAGCGTACGCCGGTACTGATCGAGCAGGCTGAACGATACGCCCGGCGCGATCTCGAAGCGGCTTGCACGATGGAGGCGCAACTTGCGCACTGCGGGCGCCCCGGCGAGCGGACCGGTCAGCTGAATCTCCTGGGCCTCTGCCCCGGTGCTCAGGGCGGTCAGGGCGGCCAATCCGGCCAGGCCCACGAGCACACTCTTGACGAATCGACGCATCATGCCTGTCCCCGTGGTTGGCGAACCTTCAAACAACCCATCGCGTTCCGGATCCTCGGAAGGACTCGGAGATTGGGGCCACATGAGACCCCAGCCAGCCGGGGCTCTCAAGCAAGCCCCGCGCTACGCCTCACTTCGGCAGCCGGTACTCCCAACTGAACGGAAGGAATACCGACAGGCCAACCTGCGCCTGAACGTTGTTGGTGAAGCTGGCTCCATCCTGAGAGAGCCACGTGCTCGAGTCCTGAGCCTTAGGCTTGAGGTTCGCGTCTCTACCCTCTGCGATGCTCGGGTTTTCCAGCTCATCGAAGAAGAGATAATCGCTGACTTCAAGCGTGGCGGCGAGCCAGCGGTTGAAGAAGATCCGAAGACCTCCGCCGACGTGGAATGCGACCTTCGGCTTGAAGGAGAACGTCCGGTTGTCGGGATCAACGACGGCGATCGGGCGCGTCGAGATCGCGCCAACACCGCCAAGGACGAAGAAGTCGTAGTGGAAAATGAAGTCGCTGAAGCCCGCAAACTTACCGTACGCCGGGACGTACGTGAAGTTGGCGTTCGCGTTCCACTGGTACTCCGTCACCGGTTCGCCGACACGAGCTGCACGACTCGTCTCGAAATTGAAGTTCGAGTTCGAGTTCAGCCCGGCGTAGAAGTTACCGTTCACGCCAATGGCGAGCACGTTGGTGATGTACCAGTTCACCGCGATACCCGGACCCGGGTGCGCCACGAACTGATCGTTCATGGTGATGCCGAAATACGGGTTCACTTCGAACCGATGGTTGCGGAGCGCATAAATCTGCTGCACCGCGTACACCTCGGACTTCATGTCACGATTGGCGGCCTTCTCCATGTCGATCGTCGGACAAGCCGCCGGATCGATTTTGCAGATGTCCCCCAATCCAGCGTCGTCGCCACCGGTCGCCGCTGCGTCCGTTCCGGTCGCAGGCGCATTCTCCTTCGGGGCATCCGGGCCCTCGAGGTTGACTTCCTTGGCTTCACCGGCTGCCGCCTTGTCAGCGGCGACCTCCTTGGTGGAGTCCTTGGGATTCTTCCCTGCTTGCGCTTTCGGTTGCGCCGCTTTCGGTTGCGCTAGCGCCGTAACTGGCATCGCAACCAGCGCAGCCGCAACGAGAAGCCCCACGCGAGCCTGGTTCATCGCCATCCCTTCCGCAGTCCGTTCGACGTGAGCATCTTTACGCTCAGGTGAGTACAGCAGAGTAACTACGCGAGATCATTCAAAAAAAGCGGCAACCCGCCAAGCCCGAAGGACTATATCACGCGGAATTTCTCCGAATCAACAACCAAATCCGAGACTTTTTGGATGAGGACACCGAGTTCGTTGGTTCTCGGCGTGCGCGCAGCGGATCTTTCCGACGAAAGAGCGTTCGCCGCCTTGGGTTCCCGCCAAATTCAGCGCGGGGAGATGAGGGCCGCACGTCGTCCCGCCCGTCATCTCGAGAAGGTACTTCACGCTGCGGCGTCCGACGCTTCGTTCTGGCCGAGCATCGCCTCGACGAATTCTTCGGCGACGAACTCCCGCAGGTCCTCCGCGCGCTCGCCGATGCCGATGTAGCGCACGGGGAGGTGGTGCTCGGCGCAGATGCCGAGGATGACGCCGCCCTTGGCCGTGCCGTCGAGCTTGATGAGGACGATGCCCGAAATCGGCAGCGACTCCTTGAACATCGCCGCTTGCTGCATGGCGTTCTGTCCATTGGTCGCGTCGAGGACCAGCAGCGTCTCGTGCGGCGAGCCGTCGAGCGCCTTGGCCATCGTACGCGACACCTTGGTGAGCTCGTCCATCAGGTTGGTTTTGGTGTGGAGGCGGCCCGCCGTGTCGACGAGGACCACGTCGGCCCCCGTCTCCTTCGCGCGCTGAATGGCGTCGAAGATCACCGCGCCGGGGTTGGCGCCGTCCTTCCCGCTGACGACCTCACACCCGACGCGCTTGCCCCAGATGTTGAGCTGCTGGACGGCCGCGGCGCGGAAGGTGTCTCCCGCGGCGAGGACGACCTTCTTGCCGTCGGCCTTGAGCTTCGTCGCGAGCTTGCCGATCGTCGTCGTCTTCCCGACGCCGTTGACTCCGACGACCATCACCACGGTCGGGTGCGCCGAGAGGCTGATCCCGCCGCCGCCGATGCTGAGGATCTTGACAGCGTGATCGCGCAGCGATTGCCAGACCTTGTCGTTGTCGGCGAGCTCTTTCTTCTCGAGCGCAGCCTTGATGTCGGCGATCAGGGCCTCGGTCGTCTTCACGCCGACGTCGGAGGTGAGGAGCACCTCTTCGATCTGGTCGACGATCTGAGGATCGATCTCTTTGGCGCCGGTGAACAGCGCCTTGAGGCGACCAAAGAAGCCCTCCTTCTCGCGGACGCGGGTCAGGCCCTTGCGCAGGCCCTCGACGTCGCGCTTGCGGGCGCTCAACGGCGTGGTCGGCTCCTTGCGAGGAGGAGGCTTCGGCGCGGTGACCGGCGGCGCTTCGACGATCGCGACTTCTTCCGACGCGGTCGCTGTCGCGGGCTTCGTCGCTGCAGAAGGAGGCGTGGACGGCTTCTCCGCCGCCGCAGGCTTCGCCGCTTCAGGCTTCGCCGCCTTCTCCTCCTTTGCAGGGGCAGGTTTGGCCGCCTGGGTCGCCGACTTCGCGACGGGTGCGGCCTTTTCGGGCGCGGTCGCCCTGGGGAGCTTCTTCTCCTCGGGGGGCGCCTCGATCTGCTCCGGCTTCGCCTTGGAGCGCGAGTACGCGACGTAGCCGAGCACCACGAGGATGACGGCGACAATCAGGATGATGAGGCTCGAGTTCACGATGGGTTCTCCAGGGGCGGCGTGCGACTATATGAAACGCTCCGAGCACGTCAACGTGAGTCGCCCGAGCCGGCGCCGAATGGCTCGATTGTCCGTGCCACGCGCGATTTCTTTCGCGTTCACGGGACGGGATCCGGACGGCTGCGGTGGGTTCGGCGACGTCGGCACCTCGGTCAACGCAGCGCGCGCGGCTCGGCGCCGCGCACTTCGCGCTCGACAGGTTCGACCACGGGCTCTGGGCCATAGGCGACGTTCTCCACGCGACGCGCCCAGGCTTCGATCTCCGCCGCGCTGCCGCGCGCGGCCACGCGACGCACGTGCCCGGGCGTCGGCTCGGGGGAGCCGTCGTAAGGCGCGCCCTGGCGGCGGGCCCAGCGGACGAGCCGATCGAGCAGCGCGCGTCGGCGCGTGACCAGCGCTACGCCGAGCATGCTCGGCGGCGGGAGCGCTTGCTCGTAAGCGCTGTGAAGCGGCGACTCGACGACGAGCCGCGCGTCGCTACGGTGCGCCGCCTCGAGCGCGAACGCGCCGCGCTCGTCGGTGATGATCTCGGCGATCACGCCGTCGCCCTCGAAGCTCGGCGCCACGATCGCTAGGCGCGCGGCGACGATCGGCGTGCCTTCGTGCGCGTCGCTGACCACGCCGCGCCACCCCGAGACGCCGTGCGCCGGCCCGAGCACCTGCACGCCGGCCTTCCCTGAAGGGAGCGCGGGCAACACGATTTCGCCCGGCGCGATCGGGGCCTTCGGGGCGCGCCGCCAGCCACCGACGACCCACGCGCCCGCGGCGAGCACGACGAGCGCGACGAGGACTTGCTTCAAGATCCCTGGTCCAGCGAGGCTCACTTCCGTCTGGAGGGCGGGACCGGCGCGATACCACGGCGCCGATGGAACGTAGCGCAACAGGATCGGTACGGTGCTCGCTCCGCCGGACGCAAAGGTGACGATGACGTGCGCGTGACCTTGATCGACCTTGCCTGCGCCGACGCTCTCACCTGATCCAGATGCGCTGGTCTTGCCGGCGGAGAGCGGACGGATCACCTCGACGACGCCGCCGTTGACGGCGCCGCGTCCGGTGGTGACGTCGACGTCGATGGCGAAGCCGTCGTCGGCGTCAGCGCGATCGATCGGGTGCGCGAGCGCGAGGTGAACGTCGGCGCGACGGACGATCGGCTGCGCGATGACGGCCCTGGCGATCCCCGGCTTACCCGCGAAGCGCGCGAGCACCTCGCCCGCACCCGGACCGGCGAACGTCGCCGTCTTCACTTCGAAGCGCGCGCGCCCGTCGCCGCCCGTCGCGGCCTCCGCGAGGCGCTTCCCGTGCTCGTCCTCGAGCGTGAGCGGCAAGCCTTCACGTCGGGTCGGCGGCGGCGCGCCCGGGCGGCTCGCGTCATTGCGATCGATGCGCAGCGACGCAGTGATCGTTACGGTCTCCTTGTCGAGATCGATCGTCTCGGGCGGGGGTTCGAAGCGGACGAGAGTTCGAAGCAGATGGTCCTGCTCGGGCTCGACGCTGAGCTGCGTTTCGAACGCGTCGTGGATCTTGCTGCCTGCGTAGCGAACCTTGAAGACGACCTTCGGGATCGAGGCCTTCCCGAGGACGCAGAACGCGCCGCGCTCGTCGGTGTCGATCGCGCCCTCGGTCGCCGCGCCGCCGCGCCTTTTGAAGGCCGGCGGCTCACACGGCTCGAGCGAGGCGAAGTGAATCGGGGTGCGCAGATCATCCGGCGCGAACGCCTGGATGGTGATCGGTGCACGTGGGATCGGGCTGCCCGCGTCGTCGATCAGCTCGCCGCGAATCGAGAAGCCTTCGGGCTCCGATGACGCCGCCGCCTGGAGCTCGGCGGTGCCGCGCACGTGAACGTGGAGCCCCGACGCGGCGACCCCCGGAGCCGACGTCGCGGGGACCGGCTGAGCGCGCGCCATGGACGTCGTCGGACCAAGGCCCAGGGTCGGAACGAGGAGCGCGAAGCCGAGGACGATTCCCCGCGCGACGGCGCCGCCCCTGGTTGCACGCGCGGTCATGGCGACAGTATCCGGCGATCCGAGCCCGTGCGGGAAGAGCTCCGCGCAGGTCGCGCGTCGAATCGAGTGAAGAGCCGACCATCCGCGAGCGTCCAATTGTTCCGGGAGCGCCGCCGATGGGGCATGACGGCGTTGTGGTCGGGGGTTACCCCGGAACTTCGGGCGACGTAGGAGATCCGAATGGCTGATGGGTGGCCGATGGGCCGACGATCGAACGAGGGCGGTTGGCAGGCGCACCTCGGAGCAGATCCACCTCTTTTTCCTTTGCCGCTGCCCACCAATGGACCTCCCCGAATGATGTTCGCGTCGTGTATCCTTCGCGATCGAATGATCCGCACCGCCCGCGTCACGATGCTCCTCTGGCTCGCGATCGGGATCACGCTGATTCCCCGCGCTGTTCAAGCGGATCCGCGCACGAGCTACCTCGCCGACCAGCTCAAGTCGAACGACGACTATCGCGTGCGCACCCAGGCCGCGCTGGCGCTCGGCGCCTCGGGCGACGACGCCGCGGTGAAGCCGCTCTGTGACGCGCTCGTTGACAGCAACGTGTCCGTCAAGGTCGCCGCCGCTGCCGCGCTCGGGAAGCTGAGCAAGCCGGCGGGGCTGCCGTGCCTGCAAAGCGCCGCGAAGCGGGAGTCAGCGCCGTCGGTCAAGTCGCAGATCGAGAAGTCGGTCGCGTCGCTGCAGGCCGGAGGCTCGGGCGCAGGTGGGGGCGCGACTCCGCCGCCGCCCGACGCGAAGACCAAGGTGTACGTCGCCATCCAGGTGACGAACAAGACGAGCCGCGGCGCCGCCGATGTGGACGCGCTGATCCGCGCGGCGATGCAGGACAAGCTCCTCACGAAGCCTGGCTATGCGGTCGCCCCCAAGAGCGAGACGCCGACGCAAGGCGGGCCGATCGTGAAGTCGAAGAAGCTCAAGGGCTTCTTCTTGATCGCGACGGTCGAGGCCCCTGTCTACGCTGGCGGCAACCTCTCGCAGACTGTCCGGGTTTCCATGTGGACTTACCCGGATAAAGCGCTCCAGGGAGAGTTTGCCCCCAAGCTCACCCAGAGCGGGACCCCGAAGACCGACGCGCAGAGCGAGGACGTGCTCATGAAGATGTGCGTCGAGAACGCGATCGAGAGCTTCCAGAAGGTCGTCGCCTCGCTATGATGCCCGCGTCATGAAGAGCCCGCCCCACGCGGCGCGGCTCCCCACCGCGCCCGGCCGCCGAGCGCCCGAATTCACCGAGCGTCGAGGAACCCCATGAGCGATGCGCAGAGCCCCGCGGCGTCCGGCCGCCACAACCGCAGCGCCAAGAACTACCTCATCGATCGCAACTTCCAGCTCAAATACACGGCGTTCCTCGTCGGCACCGCGCTCGTTCTCTCCGTGGCGCTCGGCCTGAACCTCTGGCGCATGAGCTCGAAGGTGATCGAGCAGAGTCAGCGCGCCGTGGAGCAAGGTCGCGAGACGGTGAAACAAGGTCAGGAGACGATCGACCGCGGCAAGCAGGTGCTCGTACAGAGCCGCCGGGTCAGCCAGGTCGTCGCGATGAACATCGCCAAGGAGTATCGGGATGATCCTGAGCTGGCGAAGACGTTCAACGAGTCGGCCGCGAAGGACGAGGAGAAGCTCAAGGAAGAGCAGGATCGGCTGGAGCGCGACGCTGTGTTTCTTTCGAAGCGCGCCGCCGAGCTCGAAGGACAGGCGAAGGACGTCGCGCAGCAGCAGCAGGCGCTTCTCGTCGGCCTCGTCGCGGGGCTCGGCCTCCTGGTGATCGGCGTCGGCATCGCGGGGATTGTCTTCACCCACAAAGTCGCGGGGCCGATCTTCAAGATGAAGCGGCTGATCCGTCAGGTCGGCGAGGGCAAGCTCATCCTGCGAGAGAAGCTCCGCAAAGGCGACGAGCTCCAGCACTTCTTCGAAGCGTTCGAGAACATGGTGAACGATCTTCGCGCGCGGCAGACGGCAGAGATCACCAAGGTCGACAAGATCCTCGAGCGCCTCGTCGACGCGCCGGTCTCGCACCGCGGGATGCGAGAGTTCGACGACGACGGCGTGGAGCTGTTGAAGCAGCTCCGCCGGGAGATGCAGGACCAGCTCGAGGCCTAGTCCCGACCGCACGAAGCGCGATCCGCACGAGGACAAAGTGCGGCGGACGTTCAACTTTTCAGTCCGCTTCTGACGAGCCGCCATGCCGTGCGGCTCAGCTCGAACGACATCGCCAACGCCTAAAACGCGGCCTTGATGTGCTCGACGCGTGCGCCGCCGTCGGGCAAAAACTCCACCGCCGCAGCGTCGAACCGTAGGCGTTCGATCGTCACATCCCGAGCGAATCGCTCGAGCCAGAGGCGCTGCCCTGCCGCGCGAACGCGGGCGCGCTTCTTTGCGTCGATGCTTCGGAGTGCCCCCGTCCAGGAGCCTGGACCTCGAGTGCGAACCTCGACGCACACGATGACCGGCCCATCGCGAAACAGAAGATCAACCTCGAAGCGCCCGACCCGCAGGTTGGTCGCCAGGAGCTCGAGACCCTGCGCGATGAGCCAGTCGGCGGCGGCTCGCTCCGCACGATCACCGAGGGCTTTTTTACTGGAAGGGGAGGGGCGTCGGGGAGTCGAAATCACGGCTCCCCTCGGCTTTTGAACGATGCCGCGTGGGCACTATCGGCGATGAGGGCCAGCTCTGTGTCGCTGCACGCGGGGCCGGACGCGGCCCCATCGTTGACTACAGCAGCGGCTTTTCCAGTCCCGAGCAGGTGGCGTCCCAGTTGCCGATCACGTCGCCGCAATCCTGGGTGCCGGCGTACTGGGTCTCCTCCTTGACGCAGTACTTGCCCGTGACCTGGATGTCGCCGAGGCCGATGTTCGGGCGAACCTGTGAGCACTTGAAGCCGGTCGGACACGTACAGAAATTGAAGTTGGGCTCGGGATCGGCGCCGTCGGCGATCTCGCAGCGGCAGGAGCAATAAACGGCCTGGTCCGCGCTGCGAGGCGACGGCGTCTCCGGTTTTCCTTCCTTGTTCGTGGTCCCGGCGCACTGCCCGCACACCGCCGTCGTGGCCGGCGTGTCCGTTCCGGGGACGCAACAAGCCTTGTCCTTGTTCGTAGCGACGTCCGCGCCCTCGGCCTGGCAGCTGCCCGGCTTGTGGCACACGAAGCTTTTGAGGACCATCAAGGCGTCTTTGTCGTTGGCCTTTGCCGGGTCGGCGAAGTCACACGTGTAGCCCTCACTGTTGTTGAGCGGCGTGCAAGTGCACACGTTGCGACCTTTATCGCACGAGAGACCGCGGGGGCAGGGTTCCGGGCAGAACCCGTCGACGCAGGCCCCGCTGCTGGGGCAATCCGCCTCAGATGTGCACTTGTCCCTGACGCAGTCGGGAGCGAAGACGCCCGCTTCGACGCAGCTCGCGCCCATTTCGCAGCTGGTTTTATCCAGCAGGCCGTTACAGCTCTTGGGCGCCCCCTGTCCGAGGGGACACGTAACGCGGCCCTGGAAATGATTCACCAGGCAAATTCGAGTCGAGCACTGGAAGGAGCGCGACTCGATGTTTTCTTCCGTCAGTTTGAAGCCGGGAAAGTCGGCGGTGTACTCGTCTTCAGGAGTGCACGAATCGCCGATGCCGCCGCTCTGGCAGGCCAGGGGTAGGGCGCCGACGGCGGCGATGCTGAGGATGCCAACGAGGCCGGCGAGGATGGAACGGGTCATCAGAACGTGCTCCTTCGGCGCGTGCTTATGAAGCGGTGGAACGTGCGGCGCGAGGACTTCTTGGGCGTTGCCGCCTGCAGCGGGGACGCTAATCGATTCGACGCGGAAACGTCAACTGCGGAAGCATGCAGCACCGCGTTTAGCTCCAGCTTTCTCTCGACGGCCCTGGGCTGGGAGGCACGCCCGGGGCGGTGAGCCGGGGGCCGACGGCCCAAGCTGGCCCCCCTCCGAGTGTCCGATCCGCATGCTGCGCCCAGGGCTCGGCGAAAAGCGCTGCTTGACAACGCACTCTTCGCCTCATTACCATCCCCGGCCACGCGTTAGTATCCGTCGATTCTCATTGAAGTTTTTGGTCTGCAGCGTGTTCTCGACACCCCGGCGCGGTCCCCGCGTCGACGAGAACACGCCGCTCCAGAGGCGAAGCCGGGTAGCAGCGGTGCTCGTTGTCGAGCATCGCAAGCGGCACAAGGGGATGCGACTCGACGGGGCACGGTGCTCGACACTCAGCGCTCGCCCTCAACCCTCCAAATAGCGAGGACACGATCCATGCGGACCCGGCTGGCCACCATCTGCCTTCTAGCTTCCAGTTTGATGCTCGCGCCCGCAGCGGCCGAGGCGCAGGGAAAGAAAGCCGCCCCGACGGCGGCGGCAAAGAAGGGCGGGAAGGACGACAAGACCAAGGACGCCGGCAAGGGCGGCAAGAAGGGCAACGAGACGCCCAAGGAGATCCAGCTCGAAGAAGAGCAAGAGGGTCCCGTCACCGCCGGGCAGATGACGGAGGAGGCGGCCCAGGGCAAGCGTCTGTTCGACGCGGAGCGCTGGAGCGAGGCCGCCCTCGTCCTGAAGCGCGTCGTCGACGGCGAAACGGGCGACGACGAAGGCAACAAGCAGATCGCCCAGTACCACCTGGCGATCGCGCTCTACCGTCTCCAGTTCTACCAGGCCAGCTACGGCATCTTCTCGTCGATCGCCGACAAGACGAGCCACCTCAAGTTCAACGAGACGCTCCTCTGGTTGTCGAAGCTCGCGACGCAGCTCCCCGAGCCGGCCGACATCATCGAGCGCGTCGGCAAGTACAAGACCGACCAGGTCGCGCGCTTCAACAACCCGCAGCAGCGCGATCTCTACTGGCAGCTCAACTACCTCCTCGGTCGGTACAAGTACCGCAACCGGAACTACGAGGAGGCGATCAGCCTCTTCGAGAAGGTCGACAAGAAGAGCAAGTACTTCGTCCAGGGGCAGTTCTTCTCTGGCATCTCGTACGTCCAGCTCCGCAAGTCGGTCCCCGCGGTCAAGTCTTTTCAGCGCATCGTTCAGTCGATCGACGAGGGCACCGAGGGCGTCGAGGACGAGGCCCGCATGCGCGACCTCGCCTTCCTCTCGATGGCGCGCACGTACTACTCGGCGTCGGTCCGCCTCGACGACAACAACGTCCCGACGATCGACTCGTCGAAGCTCTCGGCCGCCGTCAAGTACTGGAACCGCGTCGACGTCGCGAGCGAGTACTGGCTCGACGGGCTCTTCGAGCAGTCGTGGGCCTACTTCATGGCCGGCGACTACCCGCACGCCCTCGGTAACATCCACACCATCGAGGCGCCGTACTTCCCGAACTCGTTCTACCCCGAGGCCGACATTCTCAAGGCCGTCATCTCCTTCACCATCTGCCAGTACGAGGACGCGACCACGATCGTGGCGCGCATGAAGAAGAAGTACGAGCCGATCAAGAAAGAGCTCGAGGCCATCCTCAACCGCTTCAAGGGCGAGGGCAGCGAGCAGCAGTTCTTCACCTTCTTGAAGGACGTGCGCGCCGGCAAGGCCAACCTCTCGCCGACGATCCGACCCGTCGTCGAGAACGCGCTCGCGGATCGCCAGCTCCTCCGCAACCTCGAGTACGTCCGTGTCCTCGACGAAGAGGATGCGCGCTTCAAGAAAGCGCCGGCGACCTTCCGCAACTCGCCCCTCGGCGGCGACGTGACCGACGCGCTCAACCTGGCGCGCGAGCTCGCCACGCGAAACGCCGGCACGCTCGCCCGCGAGCGCTACCAGCGCAACCTGGACGAGTTGAACGAGCACCTTCGCGATGCTTCGAAGATCCTCATCGACATCACGTCCGCGGAGCGAAACAAGCTCGATAACACCATCGTGACGGGTCAGCTCTCGAAGGAAGACTCGCTCACCTACGGCGTGGTCAAGCCCGACGACGAGCATGTACTGTGGCCGTTCAGGGGGGAGTACTGGCGCGACGAGCTGGGCTTTTTCCGGCAGGTCGTCGTGTCGAAGTGCGCGAACAAGTGAACCACCGATCCGCTCTCTCGGTCTTTAGCGTGAAGGGTACGGTATGAAGACGAAGCATCGGAACTCGGGCGTGCTGAGCGCACTCCGCAAAGCGGCGGGCGCGCTGGCGCTGGCCGCGGGCGCTGTCGCGGCGGCGGGGCCGGCATCGGCCGCCGACGTGTGTATCTCGCAAACATCGAAAGACGCGCTCGCGTCGTGTCCGGGGGGCAAGCTCGAGGCGACCGCAGGCAAGAAGCCGCAGGTCAGCTTCAAATCCGCGCCCTCGCCCATTAACCTCAAGAAGGGGGACCTCCAGACCAAGCCGAGCAACCCCACGGCGTCGATGAACTCGGCCCAGCGTGACGAGCGGCGCAACCGCCTCGCGGCGCGATCCCGGCAGCTCCTCGTTACGGAGATCCAGGGTCTGGAGAGCCTGTTCAACTCGACGCCGAAGAACGCACCGGATCGGCCGAAGCTGCTGCGGCGCCTCGCCGAAGGCTACGTCGAGCTCGAGTCGGCGGCGTTCCGCGACAAGACCGAGAACGGGATGAAGGCCGACGAGGCCAAGAAGAAGAACCCGGGTCAGGCGGCTGGCTTCCAGGCCGAGGCCGGGAAGGCCGACAAGATCTTGAGCGCGGCGCGCCAGGCGGCCATCAAGAACTACACGTCCCTCAAGGACCAGTACGCGAAGTGGTGCCAGAACAACAACGCGGCGAACCCTGCGCAGAGCACCGGCTGCACCGACGAGGTCCTCTACTACCTCGCGTACGAGTACGAGCAGGCGCTGAACCTCGACCAGGCCCGCAAGGTTTACCTCGAGCTCATTCAGAGCTGGCCGAACTCGAAGTTCATTCCCAACGCGTACCTCGCCTTCGGCGAGCTCTTCTTCAACGAAGCGCAGGGTGACCCGTCGAAGTGGGCCCTCGCCGAGCAGTCGTACAGCGAGGTCATCAAGTACCCCGCGCCCGAGAACAAGGTGTGGGGCTACGCCCACTACAAGCTCGGCTACGTCTACTGGAACAAGGGCGACTTCGCCCGCGCGATGAGCGAGCTCAAGAAGACGATCGACTACGGCACGCAGTACGCGTCGCTGCCGAACGCCGAGCAGCTCGCCGTCTCTGCCCGTCGCGACATCATCCCGATCTACGCCCTCGCCGGCGATCCGAAGCGCGCTTACGATTTCATCAAGCCGCTCTCGGGCGACACTGGGGTGAACAGCGAGAAGACGTTCAAGATGATGGACGATCTCGGCCAGAGCTACCTGGACACCGGCCACTACGCCGAGGGGATCGTCCTCTACACCGACCTGAAGGGTCGCGATCGCGGCCCCAAGTCCTGCGTGTATCAAGGCCATATCGCCGAGGCGACGCTGGCGATGAAGTCCGGCAACAAGGAACTCATCATGACCGAGCTGAACAGCCAGCTCGACACGCACAACAAGTTCGTCGCTGACAATCAGCCCGGCGATGCGAAGCTCAAGTGCGCGAACATCACCGCCGATCTGCTCGCGGAAACGGCGATGGCGTGGCACCTCGAGGCGGTCGGCTCTGGCGGCGTGCGTGGCACCGGCGACAAGAAGACGATGGCGCTCGCCGCGCAGATCTACGACCACCTGGTCAAGACCTTCAAGCAGGACGACTTCGCGAAATTCGAGTTCCCTCGTATCGTGAAGGAAGACTGGCCGAACATCTTCAAGATCAAGTACCAAATGGCCGACCTTCTCTATTTCCAGAAGGATTGGGCCAAGTGCGGACCGGCGTTCGACTCCGTCGTCGCCGAAGACCCGACCGGGCCCACGGCGCCCGAAGCTGCGTACGCGGCGGTGCTCTGTTACCAGAACATCTACACCGAACTGCACAAGGACGGCTCCGCCAAGAAGGGCGGCGGCAATCTTCCGGGCGGGAAGAACAAGGGCGACAAGAAGGGCTCGGAGAAGGCGAAGTTCGCTCCGAAGGACTTCACCGACAACCAGAAGGGCATGCTCACGGCCTTCAATCGCTACGTCTGCTACATCAAGCCGCCGGCGGGTGACAAAGAAGCCAACGACAACTACGTCGAGGTCAAGTACGCCCGCGCCCGCACCTACTTCGAGGCCCAGCACTGGGAAGAGGCCGCGATCGCCTTCCGCGATGTGGCGCTGAACTATGCCGACAAGGACGTCGGCGTCTACGCCTCGCAGCTCTACCTCGAGTCGCTCAACGTGCTCGCCAACAACGTCGATCCGGGGCACCCGTCGTGCCTCGACGACATGGCCGAGGACGTCCCGAAGTTCGTCGAGCTCTACTGCAAGGGCGGCAAAGAGAAAGAGAACGCCGAGCAGTGCGGAACGCTCTTCGGCATCCAGCGCGACATCGAGCGTCTCCGCGCAGAAGCCCTCATCAAGGCGGCCGACGCGGGCGGGGCCGATGCCTCGAAGCAATACGAGAAGGGCGCTCAGGCCTACCTCGATCTCTGGAAGAAGTACGGCGAAGGCCCGTGCGAGGCGAAGCAGGCGGCGCTCTGCGCTCGCAACGACGAGGTCCTCTACAACTCAGCCCGCGCGTTCCAGGCTGCGCGCCTCATCGCCAAGTCGATCGCTGTTCGTAAGATCCTGATCGACCCGAAGTACGGCCTCAACACGACCGAGCTCGCGAAGAAGGCCGTGTACGAGATCGGCGGTAACTACCAGGCGATCGCCGTCTATGACGAGGCCGCCAACTGGTACGAGAAGTTCGCGGACAAGAACGAAGGCGCGGAGAAGGCGCCGGAAGCGCTCTCCGACGCGACCGTGCTCCGCCTCGGCCTCGGTCAGGAAGACCAGGCGATCAAGGACGCCGACCTGTTCAACAGGAAGTTCGGCTCGAAGAAGCCGGCGCAGACCGCCGCGATCGCGTTCGCTATCGGCGCCCACTATATCGACCGCGAAGACTGGGGCGAGGCTCGTAAGCGGCTCACCAGCGCGATGAGCCAGATCGACAAGAACGCGACACTCGACGTCCAGATGCAAGCGCACGCGATGCTCGGGCTCGTGTTCACGAAGCTCAACAGCGCGTCGAACGCTGTGGGTGAGTACAACAAGGTCCGCGGCCTGTACAAGGACCCGGCGGCTGCCGCCAAGAAGATCCAGGAGACCGGCGACGAGCGCAAGCTCGCGAAGGCCCTCACGGCGGTCGGCGAGGCGATGTTCTTCTTTGCGGAGCTGCGTCGCAAAGAGGTCGATAAGATCAGGTTCCCTGAATACAAGGGCTCCGGGACGCGCGAGGACGTGAGCAAGCACGTCAACACCAAGGTCACCGAGTGGGTGAAGAAGAAGCGCCCGGCGATCGAGGAAGCGGCGAACGAGTACAAGAAGATCGTCGACATGCAGCCGTCGCCGCCGCCGAAGTGGGTCATCGCGGCCGGCTCGCGCGTCGGTGATATGTGGCGCAAGTTCGTCGTCGAGTTCCGCGCCGCTCCGATTCCGAAGGAGTGGAAGGGCCACGGCGTCGTTCCTGGAACCGCCGACCTCACCTACGACGAGCTTCGCGGGGAGTACTACTCGAAGCTGGACGAGGCGAGCGAGCCGCAGAAGCAGACCGCAAAAGGCGCGTTCCAGACGTGTCTCAAGTACTCGGTACAGTTCCAGTACTTTGATGAGTACTCGCGCAAGTGTGAGGAGTGGCTCTCGAAGAACTTCGGTGCTGAGTACCACCTCATCGACGAGTTCCGCGGCTCGCCGTCGCGGGTCAACTCGGGGCTCAGCGACGCGCCTGCGCCGCTCAACCTCGACGGGACGATCTTCCATGTGGATCCTCCGCCGCCGGTTGACGGTGCGAAGGACGACAAGGGTGCCGCGAACAAGGGCGACAGCGCCGCCGATAAAACTGCCGACAAGCCCGGTGCTTCCAAGGAGAAGTCCGCGCTCGACAAGGCCAAACTGAAGAAGAAGTGAGGAGGGTGAGAGCCATGAAAAAGAGCATGATGGTGGCGGCCGCCCTCCTCGTTTGGGCGACCGGCTGCAGCAGTACGACGGCGGATGGTCCCGGGGGTAAAGTCCCGGGAAAGCCCACCGGCCCCGTGGACAGCAAAGGGAACGAGGTGTCCGCTGCGGCGGTCAACAAGTTCAACACCGCGCTGGAAGCGATGGCCCAGCACGACAAGGCCGGCGACTGGAACGAAGCCAGCTGTACGGCGAGCGCTGCGGCGTTCGTCGACGCGGCCAAGGAACAGGGCGACAAGACGTTCGGGGAGGCGCTCTACAACGCCGGCCTGGCGAACCAGCGTTGCAAAAAGAACGCGGAAGCGAAGAGCTTCTTCAAGCAGGTGCTGGACAAGGATCCGAAGTTCCACCGGGCCCGGTCGCAGCTCGCGCTCTATGCCTTCGCCGAATCGGGCGAGAAGAACTTTGACCAGGCGATTTCCGAGATGCGCCAGGCGGCGATCACGGACGCTCAGTTCAAGAATGTGGAAGCCCTGGTGAACCTGGGGATGCTCTACATCAAGCGAAACAATCAGACCGCCGACGGCGACGGTCCGACTGATCTCGGGCGCGCCAAGAAGTACATCCAGAGCGCGTTGGCCGTCGATGACGGGTTCATGCCCGCCTTCAATCAGCTCGCAATTCTCTACCTGGAGACGGCGAATCAGAAGGCTGGTCGTGACGCCAAGCAGAAGACGGCGACTAACGGCGCGAAGCAGAAGAAGGTCGATACGCAGGCGCTCGAGCTCGCCGCGCTCGTGTGCTCGCAGGCGATTCGCAAGAATCCCAAGTACGCGCCGATCCACAACACGGCCGGTATGATCCAGGTCGAGCTCGCGAACTTGAACTCCGCCGTCGGCGAGTTCAACAACGCGCGCACACTCGATCCGACATTCTACGAAGCGCAGATGAACTACGCGGCCGTGAACCTCCAGTTCCGCGGCTTCGCTCAGGCGGAGGATGCCTACCGGGCAGCATTGAAGATGCGCCCTGCGGACTACGACGCTCACCTCGGCCTCGCGCTCGCGCTGCGCGGGCAGATCGACGATTCGAACTTCGACAAGAAGGTCGCAGAAGCGGCTGCGGAGATCGAGGCCGCCAAGAAGGCCGCGCCGGAGCGCGCCGAGACGTACTACAACGAGGCGATCCTGACGCAGGAATACAAAGCCAAGTCAGGCGGCAAGGGCGGCGAGGGCGAGCTGATCAACGCCAAGGGGCTCTTCGGCCAGTTCGTCCAGAAGGCCGGCGGCGCCACAGAGTTTGCCGACGCGGTGAAGCGCTCGAAGGACCGGATGGCTGAGATCGATCAGATCATCGAGTTCAACAAGCAATCGGACGCGCAGCGCAAAACCGCCGAGGCGGATCTCAAGCAGAAAGCCGCCGAGGCCGAAGCGAAAGAGGGCACCGAAGGCGAGCCTGGTGGCAAGGGCGGCGACGCAGGCGACAAGAAAGAAGCGCCGAAGCCGTAGTGGTTGCCCGCGCGACTGCGCAGGGCACGAGCCCCTCTTCCCGCTTGGCCGGGGAGGGGGGCTCCTTGTTTTTGGGGTGCGAGCAGGGCGCGATGGAAACGCGACGTGGCGGGAACCTTGGGTTTTTCGGGCTGTCATTCCCGGCAGGCATGAGGTTCTTGATCGCCTCGAGCCCCCGGATAAACGGTTGACCCGGTCCCCTCGCCTGTTGTACAATATCACTGTAATAGCAGCGAAATATTTCGAGGAGGCTGAAATGAAAAGGTCGACGCGTTGGGGCGCGATGGTTGTCGCTGCGGTCAGTGTCTTCGCGATTACGTCGGAGGCACTGGCGCAAGGCGCAGACAAGAAGAAGAAGGACGACGGCTACGGGTACGAGTTTTCGGACGATCCGCTCAATGCAGGCGGTTTTGGTCCGAACGACGCGACGATTCGCGTCCGCCCTGGTCCGGTCCGTACGACGCTGATTCGTCCCCGCACCTCGTTCGTGCCGGAGATGCTCAAGTCGGTCGAGAACCTCTAAACAGGGCGATGGTAGTACGGCCAAAAGGCCGGGCGCCGCGCCTGATTATTCTCCTCACCTGGTGAGGGGGCGCATCGCCGATTTCCGGTTGCGCAGGTTGAAGGGAAGGCTGGGTCCAGATGGAAGGCAAGCAAAAGGTCGCTCTCACATTTGCGCTCTATCAGAACGAGGCGCTCGTCCGTCGCGAGACAGTGACGCAGGACATCGTGAAGGTGGGCAAGGACGCGAAGAGCCATCTGCGCGTCGACGACGAGCTTGCTTCGCGCATGCACGCCGTCATCGAGGTTGCGTCGCCGGAGGACATCACGCTCATCGATCTCGGCAACGAGCCGGGGACGATGGTGAACGGCGCTCGTGTCAACAAGTGCAAGATCAATCCGGGCGATCAGCTGCAGATCGGCGGGACGAAGATCGTGCTCGAGCGCGCCGAGCCGGTCGCGGTCGCTGCAGCTGCCAAGGCGCCGGGCGCGAGCCCGTTCGCAGCGCCCTCATCGCCCTCATCGAACCCGTTTGGCGCTCCGGCCTCGAACCCGTTCGCAGCGCCCGCGCCGTCGAATCCGTTCGCCGCTGCTCCCACGAATCCGTTCGGTGGGGCGGCAGATCCTTTCGCGTTCAACAATCCCTTCGCGCAGAAGGTGGCGGACGTCGACGAGGTCCCTCACGACGCGCCCGAGGGCTCGTACACGTACACGCTCGTGAAGAGCGCGCCTGACGTGCCGAACGAAGAGGTCGAGACGCCCGCGCAGTCCGTCGAGGTGATGATCCTCTGGGACACGTCGGTGCTTCACGTGTCGCACCTCACCCCGCCGCGCTCCTACTACGTGGGCGAGGAAGAGGGAAAGAACTTCACCTGCGACTATTTCATCCCGTCGGAGAAGCTCGGGACCACGCGCGCTCCCATCGTTCTCGCCGATCGCGGCGGTTCGGTCAGCGTGGTGCTTCCGCCGCGCGCGACAGGCACGATCGAGATCCCCGGCCAGCCGAAGATCACGGTGCAGCAGGCGATCGAGAGCGGGCGCACCCAGCCCTGCTCCGAGCTCTCGGGCGCGCATCAGCTCGCGCTGCCGAACGGCTCCAAGGCGAAGATTGAGCTCGGCGGGCTCACCTTCCAGGTCTCGACTGTGAACGCCGGCCGCGTTGTCGCTGGGCACTTCCAGCTTGACACGCAGGGGTTGCTCTACACGGGCCTCTCGCTCGCGGTGCACGCCGGTCTGCTCGCGGCGATGGCGTTCTTCATGCCGGCGATGAACGGCACGGACGAGGACGGGATCTCCTCTGATCAGCAGTACCTGATCCAGCAATATCTCCAGGCTGCTGCCGAGAAGGAGATCGAGGAGAAGGAGACGGAGCAGGTCGCCGATAACGCCGCCGACAACAAGGAGGGCGGTACCGGCACGCGCGCCAAGGGTGAAGAGGGTTCCATGGGTAACCCGAACACCAAGTCCACCGGCAACAAGTACGGAGTGCAAGGTCCGGCTGACAACCCTGATCCGCACATCGCGCGTGCCTCGGCGCTCCGCGACGCGGCGGAGTTCGGCATGATCGGCCTCCTCAACTCCGGCGCCGGCGGCGATCCCAACGCGCCCACCGCGCCGTGGGGTCGCGACGAGTCGCTCGGCAACGATCCGCTCAGCGCCCGCGGCAACATGTGGGGCGCTGATATCGGTGACTCGTTCGGCGCGGGTGGTCTCGGCCTCTCCGGCATCGGCGAGGGTGGCGGTGGTCGTGGCGAAGGCATCGGCCTCGGCTCGATCGGCACCATCGGTCACGGCGCTGGCACCGGGACGGGTCAGGGCTTCGGTTCCGGCCACGGCCGCCTCGGTGGCTCGCACCGGACCAAGCCGCCGCAGGTTCGCATGGGCGCTACGCAGGTCAGCGGTCGTCTCCCGCCCGAGGTCATCCAGCGTATCGTGCGCCAGAACTTCGGTCGCTTCCGCCTCTGCTTCGAGAACGGTCTCCGGAACAACCCGAACCTCCAGGGTCGCGTCTCGGTCCGCTTCGTCATCGGTCATGATGGCGCGGTCTCGCAGGTGCAGAACGGCGGGTCGGACATGCCGGACAGCGGGGTCGTGTCGTGCACGGTCCGCGCGTTCTACGGGCTCTCGTTCCCGCAGCCCGAAGGCGGTATCGTCACGGTCACCTACCCGATCATGTTCGCTCCCGGCGGCTGATCTTCGGCGCGATAGGGTCGATGGCGGCTCCGTCGAGCGTCAATCCCCCGACGCTGTTCAAGCACGCCCCGCGTGAGCTTTCGCTCCGCGGGGCGTCGCTCTTCCATCCCCGCTATTTCTGCGCACAACCTCGGATCTCACCCCTGGACTTCCGAGGTTCGGTCCGCCTATCCTCGCGACGCCGCGATCGTCTGTTCGCGCGCCGATTTCGTGGAGATTTTCGCCTCGGGGATCGACGTCGGTGAGGGCGCGGCCGGGAGTCGCGCGCTGATGAAACACCACGCTCCCGAGGCACTCGCTCAATCATCTAGAAAGGTGAGCCCTCGCATGAAGCTTGGCAACGTCGCCATGGCGGCCTCCCTCCTCGTCACGAGCCTTCTCGGAGCTGGCTGCAGCCGGAACCGCCAAGAGGCAGTCATCCTGGCGAATCAGGCGGACTCCGAGGTGAAGCTCAGCCCCGAAAGCGCCATCAACAAGTACGAGCAAGCGACGCGGATGGACCCGACCAACCATCGGATCTTCCACAAGCTCGGAATGGCTTACAAAAAGCGCGAAGACTGGGACAAGGTCGCCTCGACCATGTCGCGGGCTGCGACGCTCGCGCCGAAGTTTGCGAACTACTGGCTCGAGCGCGGCTATGCGCTCGAAATGCAAGCGAAGAAGAAGACGGGCGTCACCTGGGAGGAAGCGAAAGATCCCTACCAGAAGTGCATCGAGAACGACCCCAACTTTGCCGACTGTTACGAGGAGCTCGGCACCGTGTTCCTCCAGACGGACGACGAGCAGAAGGCGCTCGACAATTTCACCAAGGCGATCGAGCACGATCCGACTGAGATCCGCTACTACGCCGCGCTCGCCGATCTCTACATCCGCCTCGGCTACATGAAGGAAGCCGAGCAAGTGCTGAAGGAAGCGAAGAGCTTCGCCAAGCCCAACGACAAGGCGGCGTACGCGATCCACGTGCTCCTCTCGCAGGTGTACCAGGACCGCGGCTCGCAGCCCGAGATGGTGACGGAGCTCGAGGCCGCGAAGGCCATCGCTGGGACTGAGGGGGCCGAGTCGATCCAGGTGCTCTTCGCGCTCGGGAGCACCTACGCGATCTTGACGCCGCCGCGCACCGCGGAGGCGATCCAGATGCTGAAGGGTTTCAGCTCGCGCGCCTGCAAGGGTGCCAAGGCGCAGAGCTACAAAACCGAGTGCGAAACCGCGCAGACGCTGGTGACGAAGCTCGGCGGGAGCATGCAGTAAGCCCGGCGACTCCCGCGCGCCGCTGCGCGGGACAGCATTCGCCGGAGGGACGTCCGCAAGGGCCGCAACGTGGGGCCGAGGGCCGAAGAAGACCATGGATCTAGCGCAGCGTCTGAATCATCTCGAGTCGGTTCGTGATTGGCAGGGACTCGCCGAAGAGCTCGAGCGAGCGATCGTCGCGGAGCCTTCGGCCGCGGTGAAAGCTTCGTACCACCTGAAGCTCGGGCGGGTGCTGGAGGACAAATTTCTCCTCGCCGTCAAGGCGCTGAAGCACTTCCAGGACGCGTTCAAGCTGAACCCGGCGCTCATCGAAGCGCTCCAGCAAGCCCGCGCGATTTACTGGGATCTCGGCAAGACCAACATGGTCCAAAAGCTCCTCGAGCTCGAGCTCAAGAACGCGCAGGAGGGCCCCGCGCAGACGGCCCTCTTGCTCGAGCTCAGCGACGTGCTCACCGATGTCGGTGACCAGGAGAAGGCAGCGTCGACGTACGCGCGCGCGCTCGCGTCCTCGGGCGGTGAGAGCGACGCGGCCCGCGACGGGCTCGCCGACGTGCAGGTCGACGCGGGCTCGGCGCCCGGTCACCTCGAAGCGTTGGTCGAGATCGCCAGCCTCGAGGACGACGTGGCGGCGCGCTCGCGGCTCTACCTGCGGGCGGCGCGCATCGCGAAGCGCTTCTCGCCGGCCGAGGTCGAGGGCCTCCTCACCCGCGCCTACGAGGCCGATCCGAGCGACAAGCAGGCGGCCGCGATCTTCGAGCAGCTGATGATGGAAGAGGATCGCGCGCAGGCGATCGCCGAGACGCAACGCCGCGTCCTCGCGGCGCACAGCGGCGCGGAGCGCGCGGCGATCTCGTTCCGCTTCGGCGTGCGCTGGGCGACGCGACACCAGAACCACGAGATCGGCTCGCAGCTCCTGGAGAGCGCCTTCGAAAGCGATCCGAGCAACGAGGCCGCGTTCGCCTACCTGCGCGAGCTGTGGGGCACGAAGCAGGGCGACTGGGATCGCGTGATCCAGCTCGCGGAGCGGGCCGCGGACGCCAACCCGACGTCGCCGTTCCTGGTCGCTCAGGCGGGGACGATCCTCTGGCGCCAGGGCCAGAACCTCATGCGCGCGCGCACCTGGTTCGAGCGCCTCGTGTCGATCGCGCCGGACCACCCGAACCTGCGCGCGTTCGAGGCGCAGATCGGTGAGCAGCTCGGCGCCGCCGAGCCTGGTGCGGCTGACGACGCGGGGATCGACGTCGTGGTCGGCTCCGAGCCGCCGCCGGCCATGACCGCGCCGGTGGTCGCTCCAGCATCGGAGCCGCCGCCGGCCCCGGTGAAGGCCGTTGCAGCGCCTCCGCCGCCGGTGCCTGCCGTGGTCGAGCCTCCCCCGGTCGCCGCGGAGCCCGAGCCGGTCGCCGCGCCTGCGCCGACCCTCGCGCCTCCGCTCAGCGTCGAGCCGGTCGCTTCCTCGAAGCCCTCGGTCAACATCGACGAGCTCATCGCCAAGGCGCAGAAGCAAGAGCAGGCCAAGCGCTACAACGAGTACGTCAAGACGCTGATCGAGATCGCCGAGGCCGTCGACGATCCCGCCGAGAAGATCGACTACTACGCCAAGGCCGCCGACCTCTACACGACCAAGTTTTCCAACGCGGCCGAGGCCGTGAAGTGCTTCGAGGCGATCCTCGCGCTCGACGGCGAGCACACGCAAGCGATCGAGTTCCTCCGCCAGAGCTACGAGAAGCGCCGCGACTGGGAGAAGCTGATCGGGCTGATGAAGCGCGAGGCCGGGGTGATGCCCGAAGGCGCCGCGCGCGGGGCGAAGTTTCTCGAGGTCGCGAAGCTCGCTACCGAGCGCGTGAAGAAGCCCGAGGTCTGCATCGATCTCTGGAACGAGGTCATCGCCAACGATCCCGAGAACGTCGAAGCGCTCAACGCGCTCGCCGGTCTCCACGAGCGCGCGAAGGACTGGCCGGCGCTGGCGAGCGTCCTCCAGAAGCAGGTCGACTCGACCTTCGACAGCGCCGCGAAGCAGGTCCTCCTCGGCAAGCTCGGCGCCCTCTACGGCGAGCGCCTCAACGACGACGAGGCCGCGGTCGAGGCCTGGCGTCAGCTCCTCGCGCTCAACCCGCAGGACCGCAAGGCGCAGGAAGCGCTGAAGAAGAAGTACCTCACCCTCGGCCGCTGGGACGACCTCGAGGTCTTCTACGCCGAGAGCGGGAAGTGGGACGAGTTCATCCGCGTGCTCGAGACGCAGGAGGCGAAGGAGACGGTCGATCTGGCGAAGATCGGCCTCCTCGTGAAGATCGCTCAGCTCTGGATGGTGCAGAAGGGCAAGCCCGATCGCGCCGCCAAGGCTTACGAGAAGGTGCTGAGCATCGACGCTCAGCACCTCGAGGCCGCCGAGGCGCTGATCCCGCTTTACGAGCAGGCGAACAACCCCAAGGGGCTCGCCGGCGCGATCGAGGTCAAGCTCCTCCACCCGCAAGACGACGACGCGCGGCTCGAGCTCTACCGTCAGGCCGCCGGGCTCTACGAGACCAAGCTCAAGGAGCCGCAGCGCGCGTTCAAGCGCTACCTCTCCGCCTTCGAGATCGCGCCCGGCGACGAGCGCTGCATCGACGACGTGGAGCGCGCCGCGCGCGCGACGACGGGCTGGGACGCGCTGATCGCCGCCTATGGCGCGGCGATCACCAAGGCCGAAGGGGACGCCGAGCACGAGCTCGCGATCACGCTCCGGCTGCGCCTCGGCCGCGTGCTGCGCGACGAGGTGAAGCGCATCGACGAAGCCCTCGCGCAGTTCCGCGCCGTCTACGACGCCGACGGCGAGAACGAGGCCGCGATCGGCGCGCTCGAGCAGCTCTACCGCGACACCGCCCGCTTCGGCGAGCTCCTCGGCATCTACGAGAAGCAGCGCGATCTCGTGACGGAGCCCGAGGCCAAGAAGCGCATCCAGTACGCGATCGCTGATCTCTACGAGAAGGAGATCAAGGATCCGAAGAGCGCGATGGCCACGTACATCCAGGTGCTCGAGGACGAGCCGATGGACGCGCAGGCGCTCGCCGCGCTCGACAAGCTCTACCAGGAGCAGCAGGAGTGGGAGCCGTACGTCGACGTGCTCCGCAAGCGGATCGAGCTCGACGTCAGCGAAGAGCTCTTGATCGATCTCAAGCTCCGCCTCGGCGGCGCGCTCGAGCAGCACCTCGGCGATCCCGCGGGCGCTCTCGAGAACTACCGGGAGATCCTCCTCCTCGATCCGGGCAACGACGCGGCCCGCGCGGCGCTCGAGGCCATGCTCGGGCGTGAAGATCTTCGCGCCGAAGCGGCCGGGATCCTGGAGGAGATCTATGAGGGACGCGGCGACTGGGAGAAGCTGATCCAGGCGCTGGAGATCCTCGCCGCCGCCGAGAGCGACGTGGCGGGGCGCGTCGGCCTGCTGCGCAAGGTGGCGCGCACCGCCGCGGAGAACCTCGCCGATCTCGGGCGGGCCTTCGACGCGCAAGCCCGCGCGCTCAAGGACGATCCGTCGAACGCCGACACCCGCGCCGAGCTCGAGGCGCTGGCCGAGAAGTCCGGCGCGTGGGACCGGCTCGACGCCATCTTCAGCGAGATCGCCGAAGGCATCAGCGACGCTCGCCTGGCGCGCGAGTACTGGATGCGCCTCGCCGGCATCCACGAGCGGCTCGGGAAAATCGAAGAGGCCGCGAGCGGGTACAACCGCGTCCTCTCGATCGATCCGGCCGACCACGAGGCCCTCGCCGCGATGGACGCGCTCTATCGCCGGACCGAGCGCTTCGGTGATCTCGTCGGCGTCTTCCGCCGGCGGATCGAGCTCGCCGCCGAAGGGCCGGAGCGCGAGACGCTCTACGCCCAGATGGCCGAGGTCTACGAGCAGAAGCTCGGCAAGCCCGAGGACGCGATCGCGGCCTACCGCGAGGTCCTGAGCCTCGACGAGACCAGCCAGGTGGCCCTCACCGCGCTCGACGGTCTCTTCACTCGCCAGGCGATGTGGAACGAGCTCGCCGAGAACCTCGAGGCCCAGCTGCGGCTCGCCATCGAGGAGGACGATCAGATCCGCCTCATGCTCCGCCTCGCCGCCCTGCGCGAGTCGAAGATGAGCCTCGTCGAGTCGGCGATCGACATCTACAGCCAGGTGCTCGAGCGCGAGCCCAGCAACGTCGAGGCCCTCGCGGCGCTCGAGCGGCTCGGCCTCCTGCCCGAGCATGAAATCCCCATCGCGGAGATCCTCGAGCCGCTCTACCGACAGTCGGGCGACTTCGCCAAGCTCATCGGCGTCCACGAGGTGCAGGTCCGGAGGAGCGACGATCCGAGCCGTCGGGTCGAGCTGCTCCACCAGATCGCGACGCTGCACGAGGACGCCGGCGGCGACCTCAGCGCGGCGTTCGACACCTTCGCCCGCGCCTTGTCGGAGGACCCGGCGTCCGAGCCGACGCAGGACGGCCTCGACCGCCTCGCGCGCGCCACCGGGCGCTTCGCCGATCTCGCCCGCGTCTTCGAAACGCTGGCTGCCACGCAGCCGGAGGCCGAGCTCGCGAGCACGCTCTTCACCATGAGCGCGCGCGTCTACGAGAACGACCTCGCCGATCTCGAGAGCGCCGTTCGCCACTACCGCAAGGTGCTGGAGATCGACGCCAAGAACCTCCCGGCCGCCGAGTCGCTCGACCGCATCTTCCGCGGCGCCGAGCGCTACCAGGAGCTGTCGCAGATCCTTCAGCAGAAGGCCGACATCCTCGAGGAGAGCAACGACAAGAAGTCGGCGCTGTTCCAGTCCGCTTCGATCGAGGAAGAGATCCTCGAGCGGCACGACCAGGCGATCTCCGTCTACGGCAAGGTCCTCGAGCTCGACTCGGAGGATCTGCGCGCCATCGACGCGCTGATCAAGCTCTACCTCGGGCTCTCGCGGTGGACGGACCTCCTCGCCGTGTACGCCAAGAAGGCGGATCTCGTCACGGACGCCGAAGAGAAGAAGCTCATCTACTACCAGATCGGCGCGGTCTACGAGCGCGAGCTCGGGGACGTCGCGCGGTCGATCGACACCTACCAGCGCGTGCTCGAGATCGATCCCGATGATCTCCAGGCGCTGGGGCGGCTCGACGTCCTCTACCAGACCGCGCAGAACTGGCAGGAGCTCCTCAGCGTCCTCCAGCACGAGTCCGAGCTGGCGCAGGATCCGGCCGAGGGGATCAGCTACCAGTACCGGATCGCCGAGCTCTACGAGAAGCACCTCGACGATACGACCCGGGCCATCGAGCTCTACCGCGATCTGCTCCATCAGATGCCGGATCACGCGCCGACGCTCGAGGCCCTCGAAGGGATCAAGAGCGGCACCAAGGATCCGCTCGGCGCCGCCCTGGTGCTGGAGCCGATCTACGACGCCATCGGCGAGTGGCTGCGGCTGATCAGCGTCCTCGAGGTGCAGGTCAAGGCGGCGGACGATCCGTTCTCCCGCGTCGATCTGCTCCACCGCATCGCGCGGCTCCACGAGGAGATGCTCACCGATCACCGCTCGGCCTTCGAGACGTTCGCCCGCGCGGTCGGCTTCGACATCACCAACGAAGACTCGCTCCAGAACCTGGAGCGCCTCGCCATGGCCGTCGGCCGCTGGCAGGACGTGGCCGCGCTCTACGACGCCGAGCTCGACAAGCTCGGCGAGGATCCGGGCCGCTTCGTCGAGCTCGGCCTCCGCCTCGCGCAGATCTTCGAGTCGCAGCTCGAGGACGTGGAGAACGCTGTCCTCCGTTACCGGCGCGTCATCGCCGCCGATCCGGAGAACCACGCGGCGATCTCCTCGCTCGATCGGCTCTTCACCATGACCGAGCGCTGGCCGGAGCTCGTGCAGATCCTCGCTCGCGAGGCCGAGATCGGGCAGAGCCCCGACGACATCCTCGAGTTCAAGTATCGCCTCGGGCAGGTCCACCAGACCCGCCTCAACGATCTCTCCGCGGCGATCGCTGCTTACCGCGACGTGCTCACCGCGGCGCCGGAGCACCAGCCCACGCGCGAGGCCCTCGAAGGGCTCTTCGCCGCGGGCGTGCAGCAGATCGAGATCGGCGAGATCCTCGAGCCGCTCTACCAGGCCTCCGGCGACTGGGAGAAGCTCGCCGGCGTGCTCGAAGCAGAGCTCGCGCACCTGACCGAGGCTGAAGCGCGCCTCGCGATGTACTACCGCCTCGGCGAGCTCCAGGAAGAGCGCCTCATCGCCCTCGACGGCGCGCTCGACGTCTACGTGCGCGCGGTGAAGGAGTACCCGACCGACGAGAAGACGCTGGAAGAGGTCGAGCGCCTCGCCGGCAGCACCGACGGCGGCTGGGAGCACCTCGCCAACGCTTATGCCGACGTGCTCGGTCTTCACGTCGAGAAGGCCGTGCAAGCGGCCATCGGCAAGCGCCTCGCGCGCGTCTTCGAAGAGGATCTCGGCGACGTCCAGAAGGCCGAGGAGACGTACCGCTACGTGCTCAGCGTCGAGGCGCTCGACGTCGAAGCGCTGACGAACCTCGATCGCATCTACTCGTCGATCGAGCAGTTCCCCGAGCTCGCTCAGACGCTGGAGCAGCGGATCAAGGCCACGACCGAGCCCTACGAGCTCATCGAGCTCCACAACCGGCTCGGCCAGATCTACGAGGAGCGGTTGAACGAGCCGGATCACGCGATCCGGGTCTTCCGCCGCGTCTTCGACGAGCTCGATCGCTCCAACGAGCTGGCGATCTTCGCGCTCGAGCGCATCTACGGGCAGAAGGGCTCCTGGACCGATCTCAAGGTCGTCCTCGATCGCGAGCTCGAGAACGCGGGCGGCGACTCGCAGGAGGCCGACATCCGCGCCAAGACGGCGCACCTCCTCTCGGGTCACCTCAACGACATCCCCGGCTCGGTGGAGACGTGGAAGCGCGTCCTCGAGCTCCGCGGTGAAGACCAGGAGGCGCTCGGCGCCCTGGCTGATCTCTACGAGCGCGTGGAGCAGTGGGCCGAGCTCTGCGACGTGCTCGAGCGCCACTACGACATCGCCCCCGACGACATCGCGCGGGTGGAGGTCCTCCTCCGCCGGGCCAAGCTCTTCAGCGAGCGGCTCGGGCGCGACGACTCGGCGCTCGACGACTACAACCGCGTCCTCGACATCGACTACGCGAACACGCACGCGCTCTACGCGATCTCGGAGATCTGGCGCCGCCGCAACGATCCACAGGAGATCGTGACCTCGCTCCACCAGACGGTGGATCGGGCCGCGGCCGCGCTGCCCGCCGAGAACCTCGTGGCGATCTTCCGCGAGCTCGGCACGATCTACCAGTCGACGCTCCAGCAGCCGTACGACGCGATCGACGCGTGGCGCCGCCTCCTCGGCGTCGACCCGCGCGACTTCGAAGCGATGGCGGCCCTCGAGAACCTGCTCCGCGCCGAGGAGCGCTGGGTGGAGGTGATCGACGTGAAGATGGGCCGCGCCCTGGCGTACGAGGACCCGCAGGAGAAGGTCCGCGAGTACCTCGAGGTCGCGGCGATCTGGGAGCACCAGGTCGGCGAGAAGGACAAGGGCACGCCCGCCTACGAGAAGATCCTCGAGCTCGACAGCACGCACGATCAGGCCTTCTTCGCCCTGGAAGAGCTCCACGGCGTGGCGAGGCGGAGCGAGCCGCTGATCGAGCTCTTCCTCGCGCGCCTCGAGACGCGCGAAGACGTGAAGGAGAAGACGACCATCCTCCGCAAGGTGGCCAAGGTCTTCGAAGAGCAGCTCGAGGATCGGCAGCAGGCGTTCGACGCCCTGCTCACCGCCTTCGAGATGGACTTCGCCGACATGGAGGTCGTCCGTTACCTGGAGCGGATGTCGCAAGCGACGAACCGCTGGCCGGAGCTGGTCCAGACGGTCAACACGTGGCTGCAGCAGCAGACGGATCCGCTCCAGAAGATCACGCTGAGCCTGCGCCTGGCCAAGTGGTACGCGGAGGATCTCGGGCACCCCGAGTACGCGCAGCCCTACTACCAGCAGGTGCTCGGGCTCGATCCCAACAACGTCGCCGTGCTCCGGCAGATGGCCAGCTTCTTCAAGAAGACGGGCCGCTGGCAGGAGCAGGGGCAGACGCTCACCAGCGCGCTCAACGTCGCCGTCACCGACTTCGATCGGAAGGAGATCCTCTCCGATCTCGGCGAGGTGCTCGAGCGCCACATGGGCGAGGTCGATCAGGGCCTCGGCTTCTACAAGCGCGCGCTCGACGTCGACCAGCTCCACCTCCCGGCGCTGGAGGCCCTCGAGCGCATCTACACGGAGCGCAACCTCTCGGCCGAGCTCGTCGACGTGCTCACACGCAAGGCGAAGGCGCTGACGGAGCCCGAGCTGATCACCGGCGTCAAGCTGCGCACCGGCGGCCTCTACGAGACCGCGCTGCACCAGCCCGAGAAGGCCGGCCAGGTCTACCGCGAAGTGCTGGAGATCGACGCGTCGAGCCTCCTCGCCATGCGCGGTCTGGAGCGCGTCTACACCGGCAGCGCGCAGTGGCCCGACCTCGTCAAGGTGCTGGAGATGCAGCTCGACGTCGTCACCACGGAGCGCGAGCGCATCGACGTGCTGATCAAGATCGCCCAGATCCAGGAGGAGCAATTCCTCAAGCCGGATCTGGCCGCCGCGCGACTCGAGCAGGTGGTGGAGATCGACGCGACCCACGAGGGCGCGCTCGAGTCCCTGGAGCGCTGCTACCGGCGCCTCCGCCAGTGGCTCGATCTCGTCAACACCTTCGAGCGTCACATCAACGCGACGCACGATCGCCAGAAGAAGATCGAGCTCTGGAGCGCCACGGCCAAGGTCTACGCGGAGGAGGTCCAGGATCTCGACCGCGCCATCGACGCCTGGCTCAACCTCATCGGGCTCGACGAGACGAACATCCCGGCCCTGGACGCCCTCGCCAAGCTCTACGAGAAGCAGGACGATACCAACCGGGCCATCGAGTACATGACGCGCGTCGCCGACCTCACGGCCGACGGCAAGCAGCGCGTGGAGATGTACTTCCGCATCGGCAAGCAGCTCGACGAGAAGCTCGGCGACCGCATGCAGGCGCAAGAGCGCTTCGAGATGGCGCTGGATCTCGATCCGGCCCACCTGCCGACGCTGGCCGCGCTCCGGATCATCGCCATCGACAGCGCGGACTGGGATCGCGCCGCGCGCTACCTCGATCAGGAGCAGATGAACACCGAGGCGCCGCGCGGGCGCGCCAAGCTCCTCGTCGAGCTCGGCAAGCTCCGCGACGAGATGCTCGGCGAGCACGACCTGGCGGTGCAAGCCTACGAGCTCGCGCTCCAGAGCGACGGCGACAACGAGGACGCGGCCCTGCCGCTCCTCAACGAGTACGTGGCCACGACGCAGTGGTCGAAGGCTGAGCCCCTCGCCGAGATGCTCGCGAAGAAGAGCGGCAAGCGCGAGCGGCCCGAGCAGCACCGCCTCCAGAACCTGCTCGGCAAGGTCGAGGCGGCGCTCGGAAAGAACGAGCAGTCGCTCAAGGCCTACCTCGCCGCGCATCACCTCGATCTCACTGATCAGGAGACGATCCGCGGGCTCGCCGACGTGAGCTTCAAGCTCGGCGACTGGGCCGGCGCGCTGACCAACTACCAGAAGGTCCTGACAGCGCTGGGCGAAGAGGAGACCGAGGCGCGCGCCGAGGTCTACTACAAGCTCGGCCTCGTCAAGCAGAACCAGGGCCAGGCCAAGCAGGCGATCAACAACTTCGAGAAGGCCCTCGCCCTCGAGCCCTCACATCGCGAGACGCTCGACGCGATGGTCGCGGTTTACGAAGGCCTGAAGGACTGGAAGCAGGTCTGCGGCTACCGCCGGCAGATCCTCGACAACGTCGTTGACGGCACCGAGCGGTTCAAGATGTTGAACCAGATCGGCGAGATCTGGGTCGAGAAGGAGAACAACGTCCAGAAGGGCATCGAGGCCCACGAAGAGGCGCTGGATCTCGAGCCGCAGGACCACAAGCTGCTCCACACGCTGCTGCAGCTCTACCAGAAGGCCAACCAGTGGGACCGGATGGTGGACTGCCTCCAGCGCATCGCCGATCTCGAGATGCAGCCGGAGCGCAAGAGCCGCTACCTCTACACGATGGCGCAGCTCTATCGCGACAAGCTCGACGATCAGCTCCGCGCCGTGGACCTCTTCAACGAGGCCCTCGATCTCAACCCGAATTTCCTCGAGGCCTTCGAGCGCATCAACAAGATCCTCACGGCCCTGAAGGAGTGGAAGCAGCTCGAGCGCGCCTACCGAAAGATGCTTCACCGCGTCGCCGGCAAGGGCAACAACGACCTCGAGTACAGCCTCTGGCACGCGCTCGGCCTCATCTACCGCGACCGCCTCGGCGACAAGAACGCCTCGGTGGAGACGTTCCGGATGGCCTCGCGCCTCAAGCCGGACAACCTCGACGAGCACCTGATCCTCGCCGAGCTCCACGAGCAGCTGGAGCAGCCCGATGACGCGATCATCGAGTACCAGGCGATGCTCAAGCTCGACCCGATGAAGGTCGATCCGTACCGCAAGCTCTACCGTCTCTACCTCGAGAAGAAGGCTTACGATCCGGCGTGGTGCCTCGCTGCGGCGCTCGCGTTCCTGCGCAAGGCCGACGAAGAAGAGCAGCGCTTCTTCGACGACTACCGCCCGCAGGGGATGATCCAGGTGAAGAGCCGGCTCGACAACGAGCAGTGGATCCGGAACCTCTTCCACGAGGAAGAGAACCTCTACGTCGGCAAGATCTTCGAGATGATCGCCTCCGCGGCGCTCAAGGCGAAGATCGAGCAGCTCAAGGTGAAGAAGGAGATGCCCGTCCTCGATCCCCGCTTCCGTCAGGATCCGGCGACGTCGACGGTCACCTTCGCGCGCACCTTCGGCTGGGCCGCGCAGGTGCTCGCGGTCCCCGCGCCGCTCCTCTACGTGCGCAGCGACGTGCCCGGCTCGCTCGTGGCGGTGGCCAACGATCAGCCGGCGTCCGTCGCCGGCCAGACGGTCCTCACCGGCTTCACGCCGCAGGACCTGACGTTCATCGTCGGCAAGCACCTCGCGATGTACCGCGGCGAGCACTACATCAAGACGCTCTTCCCCACGGTGACGGAGCTGACGGTGATGCTCTTCGCTGGCATCAAGCTCGTCGCCCCCGAGACGCCGACGCCTCCCGACATCGAGAAGCACATCACGGCGACGGCGCAGGAGCTCAGGAAGTACATCCAGCCGATGCAGCTCGAAGGGCTGCGGATGGTGGTAAAGAAGTTCCTCGCCGAGGGCGCCAAGGCCAACGTCAAGCGGTGGATTCAGTGCGTGGAGATCACCGCGGCCCGCACCGGCCTGCTCCTCTGCGGCGATCTCGAGATCGCCAAGAAGATCATCGCCGCCGAGCCGCAGCAGCCCGGTGATCTCACGGCCCAGGAGAAGCTGAAGGAGCTGATCCTGTTCTCGATCTCGGATCAGTACTTCGCGCTGCGACTGTCGCTCGGCATCAACATCGGCGCCGAGTAAGCATCTCGCGGGGCCCGCCACGCAGGCCCCGCCAGTACCGTGAAGCCCTCTCTCCCATCGCGGGAGAGGGGGCTTCGTGTTTTGTCAGCTCGCGTCGAAAACTCCTTGATTTGAAGCTCCAAAAATAGAATCATCGTTCTAATTCTGGTTCCAAGGAGCATCCCGATGCAGATCGATCCGGTCGTCGCTTCCGCCAAGCCTGCTGCCCCGCGCCCTCTCGCGCCGGAACTCCCGCGCGCCAATCGGGTCATCCACATCCCCGACTTCACCCTCGACGGGGATCTCACCGCCGAGCAGAGCGACTTCTTCGAGACCTTCGGCTTCATCCGCTTCAAGCGGTTCGTCCCGCGCGAGCGGGCGCGGTCGCTCTATGCGGCGGTGCTCGAGATCGACGCCAAGCTCATCGCTGACCGTCGCGAGAAGCTCAACGGCGTGCCGCTGATCTTCGGCACGCGCGCTGACAAGACTCGCTACGTGCAGCGCATCCCGTTCGCGTCGCTGCAGCACGACGCCTTCCACTCGTTCCTTCAGGATCCGCGCTTCCTCGGCATCACCAGGACGGCGGGGCAGGGGTTTCGCGTCGGGGAATACGAGCGCGACGGGCTGGTGGTCAACCGCTTTCGCAACGAGCCCGGCGCCAAGTACAAGCGCCTCGGCTGGCACACCGACAGCCTGCGGGATCTCTTCTACTTCGAGAAGCCGCGCCGCTACCTCAACGTCGGCTTCTACCTCACGGACTCGCCCATCGAGGTTGGCGGTCTGCGCTTGCTCCCGTGTACGCACAACCAGCCGATCAGCTCGATGCTGACGCGCAAGGCGCACTTCGTGGACGACGCGCCCGATCCCGAGGAGCTGGCGATCACCGCGGAGGCCGGCGATCTCACCATCCACGACGGGCGCCTCTGGCATCGCACGGCGCTCGCCACGCTGACGGGGGACGCGAGCGAGCGCTGTGTCTCGTACCTGCCGCTGATGGACGGGCCGATCAAGCGCAAGACCGAGGGCAGCAAGATGCCCTTCTATTTCCGGCTCAAGGGGCTGATTGGGTACTGAGAGTATGTTGAACAGGCGTCGCGCGTGCCCCGAGCCGAGCGCGGCCCTCGCCGCGGCGCCGCTCTCGTGGGTGCGCCGCCCGCAGCAGGATCGCAGCCGCAAGACGCTGGAGCGGCTGCTCGACGCGACGGAGGAGATCATCCGCGCTCGAGGGATCGACGCGGTGACGATCCCGGCCATCGTCCAGGCCGCGCGGTCTTCGGTCGGGAGCTTCTACGCGCGCTTCCCCAACAAGGCGGCGCTCCTCTCCGTGCTGCACGAGCGGGCGTGTGAACAGTCGATCGCTACCGCCGAAGCGGCGCTCGATCCGTCGCGCTGGCACGGCGTCGCGACGTCGGACGTGGTGCGCACCTTCGTCGGCTTCGTGGTGCACCTCTTCCGCGAGCGCCGGTCGATGATGCTGGCCTTCACGACCACGCTGGCGCTGGAGCCGGGGTTCGCGCAGCGGCGCGCGCGCACCGCGGCGCTGATCGGTCGGCTGTTTCGCGCCCTGCTGCTCGAGCGCCGCGCCTCGATCGGGCACCCGTCTCCCCAGCGCGCCCTCGACATGAGCCTGCGCGTCGTGACCGCGACGCTGGAGCAGCGCAACGCGTTCGACGAGAGCGGCGTGGCCGACGTCGCGGTGGAAGACGCGACGTTGGTGGAGGAGCTGTCGCGCCTCGTCCTGCGCTACCTCGACGTGCAGCCCGACACGCTTTGAGTCCGCCAGCGCGAAGCCTTCGCGGCGCGGCTCACGTCCCCGGAGTGGAGAGGACGCGCTCGATCTCGGGCGGGACGCAGCCGTAGGCCTCGGCGGCGGCCAGCAGCGCCGCGTTGTGCGGGAGGCCGAGCAGGAAGGTGCGAGCGTAGGGCGTGCCCTCGAGCCCCTTGAGGCGGTGCAGGAGCGGCGGGATCCCGCGCTCCAGCGCGTTGCGAGCGCCGGCGAGATCGCCCACGTCGACGTAGGCGTCGTGCAAGGCGAGGTAGATCGGCGCCTCGTTGAGCAGGCTGGGCGCGCCGGCCTCGACGAGCGCGCCGGCCTCGCGCGCGATCTCCACGGCCTCCTCGGCGTTGCCCGAGCGGCGCTCGGCCTCGGCCCAGAAGCCGAGCGCGACCGGGAGCACGTCGCGGTTCTCGGTGGAGCGGTAGGCCTCGGCCGCCGTCTTCAAGAGCGAGCGCGCGCGCGGGAGCGTGCTCGACTCGCCGCGGAGCAGCTCGCAGCCGCGGTAGAAGAGGATCCCCAGCGTGACGCGATCGCGCACCATCCAGAGCCCGCTCGCGGCCTCGTCGGCGCTGGCGCGCGGCTCGGTGAGGACCGGATCGAGCTTAGCGTTGGCGCCGTAGGTAGCGGCCCAGCAGAGCAGGATCATCTGGCCGTGGCGCTCGGCGCCGAGGCTGCCGATCGACTGCGCCTTGGCGAGCCCGGCCTCCACTTCGAAGAGCGCCTCTTCCCACGCGCCGATCGTCGTGAGGGCGAAGCCGACGTTCATCGTCAGCATTGCCTGCCGCTCCTGGAGGCCGGCCTCGCTCGCCGTCCGCGCCGCAGCTCGGCGCGAGTCGAGCGCCGCGGCGAGCTCGCCGCGCGTCTGGTGGACGACGGCGAGCACCTGCCACGCGTCCACCGCGGCCCACACGATCTGGCTCCGCTGAGCGAGGTTGAGGAGGTGCGCGGCCTCGCTCTCGGCCATCGCGAGCTGGCCGGCGAACGCGTAGCGCGAGGCGAGCGTGGCCGAGCAGCGCGCCTCTTCTTCTTCGAGGCCGAGCTCCCGGGCGCGCTCGCGCACCTGGGTGAGCCGCTCTTCGATCTCGAACCCCGAGGCGCAGGCGTCGTCGTAGCGCGCGCGCGCCCCCGCTGTCTTCAGCTCGCTCTCCTCGTCGGAGGTGTTCTCGCTCATCGCGCGGATGGCCGAGTCGCGCTCGCTGGCGCGGGGATCGAGGCGGCTGTACGCGTCGTCGAGGAGGGTGGCGCGGTTGAACGCGGTGGCCTTGTCGGGCGCGAAGGTCAGCGAGCGATCGGCCATGTTCACCGCCTCGCGGAGCGAGTTGGTGGCGAGGGCGCGGCGGGCCGCGACCTCCCAGTGCACCGCGGCCTCCTCGTGGCGCTTCCCGAGATCGTAGTGCTGCGCGACGTTGGCCGCGTCCTCGCCCATCGAGGCGAGCCAGCGCGCGGCCGAGGCGTGGAGCTTGGCCTTGAGATCCTCTCCAGCGGAGGCGTACGCGACCTCGCGCACCAGGGCGTGCTTGAAGAGGAACTCGCGCGTGCCGGCGAAGCGAGAGCGCGCGCTCTCGACCAGGAGCTCGGCGCTCACCAGGCGCCGCAGCGCGGCCTCGGGCTCGCCCACGCCGATCGCGGCGACGCCGTCGTCCCACACCGAGAGGCCGAAGACGCTGGCCCGCACCACCGCGTCGCGGCTGGCGTCGTCGAGCGCGTCGAGGCTGACCTGGATCGCGGCCTCGATCGTCGGCGCTTTCGCGACATCCTTGCCTGACGCGATCACCCGCGCGAGCTCCTCCGCGAACATCGGCGAGCCGGCGGACTGCTGCGCGACCTGATCGAGCATCGCCTCCGACGCGCTCTCGCCGAGCACCGCCCTGGCGATCTCGCGCGTCGCTTTGCGCGCGATCGGGCGGAGCTCGACCCGCACGTGATCGCGCCCGGCGAAGCGCTGCCCCTGGTTGCGCCAGAACGAGGGGCGCATCATCACCATCGCGAAGAGCGAGCGCCCCGCGGCGCGGCCGAGGAGGTGGTCGAGCCACGCCGTCGACTCGGGATCGGCCCACTGCGCGTCCTCGATCAAGATCACGCACGGCTGCTGGCTGGCCGCGGCGAGCACGAGATCGGTCATCGAGATGTAGAGCGAGTCGCGCGCGGCGCGGGGCTCGATCCCCTGGGGGAACGGCCGGTTGGCGAGCAAGAGCCCGAGCAGGCCGCTGTCGTCCTGGACGAGCTCGGAGCGCTCGACGGCCTCGTCCGCCTCGTAGATCGAGGCGCCCTTCGGCAGCCCGACGAGAGATCGCAGCGCGTCGGCGGCGACGCCGAGGGCCTGGGCGCGGCCGAACGACTCGCAGCGCACGAGGAGGAGACGCTGCGGCATCGGCTGCTCGGAGACGCGTCGCACGAACTCGCGCGCGAGGCGGCTCTTGCCAATCCCGGGCGGGCCGGAGACGCTGACCACCACCGGCGTGTGATCCTCCACGCAGCGGTCGTAGCCCGAGAGCGTGACGATGAACTCGGCCTCGCGGCCGACGAAGGGCGCCATCATCCCGGCGTCGCGCCGCCCCTTCGGCGCGCCGACGATCGCCGCCACGCCCCGCGGCAGGACTTCGAATTGAAAGCGCCCGCGCGCGAGCTCCATCGTCGTGCTGTCGGTGAGCAGTCGACCCGCGCCGGCCTCGCGGGCGAGCGCGGCGGCGCGATCGACGACCTGCCCCGCCGAGCGCGATCCCTCGACGCGCGTCCGCCCGGTGGCGACGCCGACGTGCGCCCCGAGCTCCAGCAGCTTGCGCCCCATCTCGAGCGCGCGCGCCGCCTCGTCGCCGTACGCGCGCTGCGCGCCGAGGTGCGCGACCACTGAGTCCACCCCGAGCGGGAGCGCGTCGGCGCCCTGCTCGCGCAGCCGCTCGATCTCGCGCGCGCGCGCGTCACCGGTCGCCACCTGGAGCGCGACCAGCGTCGTCACGAGCCGCGTCCCCGCCGACGATCCGTCGGTCTTGGGCGTCGCCCGCGAGAGGCCCGGCATCGGATCCTTCGCCAGCATCTCCAGCTCGGTAGCGACCTCCTGAGCCGACGAGGGGCGCTCGTCCTTGTTCGACGCCAGCATCCGATGAATGAGATCGTCGAGCCCGGGAGGCACGTTGAGCAGCAGCTCGGAGAGCCGCGGCGCGGGCGTCGTCACGAGGCGCGCGAGCGTGGCGATCGACGTCGGCCCGATGTGCGGCGGCCGGCCGGCGATGAGCTCGAACAGCGTCGCGCCGAGCGAGTAAATGTCGCTGCGCACGTCGGCCCCGCCGTCCCCGCGCGCCTGCTCGGGCGCCATGTACGCCGGCGTTCCGACCACGGCGCCCGTCTGCGTCAGCCGCACGTCGGAGGGCGCGGCAACGCCGAAGTCGACGAGCTTGATCCGCAGCGTCGGCGCGCTGGTCGCTTGCACCGGGACGCTGCCCGCGTCGAAGACGCCTGACGTCGGCGCCTCGACCGGAGGCTCGAGGAGAAAGATGTTCGAAGGCTTGATGTCGCGGTGGACGATCCCCGCTTCGTGCGCCGAGGCGAGCGCCGCCGCCACTTGCCGCCCGATCTCCAGCGCGGAGCGGATGTCGAGCGGAGCGCGCTTCTGTCGCACCTGGAGGTCCTCGCCGTCGAGCCACTCCATCGCGATGAACGCCGAGCCCTCTTCGAGCCTTCGCCCGTGGCCGTCGACGCAGCTCGCCTCGAGCGCGCCGAACGCTACGACCCGCACGATCCCCGGATCGCTGAGCTCGGAGAGCATCTGCCCTTCGCGCGTGAACCGGGCCTGCTCGACGAGGTCGGCCCCGGTCGACGCGATCACCTTGAGGGCGACGTCGCTCTGCGAGCTGGCGTCGATCGCCTTGTAGACAATCCCGGCTGCGCCCCTCCCGACCTCGCGGACGATCTGGAACCGATTCGCGATGAGCCCGACCAGCGTTGCATCCATCAATCTGTCCCGGAGCCGAAGGTTCGGCGCGCGTGAGGCGCTGAGGTTCTCGGCATGCCCGTGGGCCCCGTGGGGGCGCCGGGGTCCGAGGTCGCGTGCGGCCCGATCACGACGGGGCGCAGCGGTCCGTACAGAGGGACACCATGACCGGAGAGCCTACGCTGACCAGCAACGCGCTACCAGACGAGAGGCGACGTTCGTCGTTCGACGCTCCCTACCGCGGCTCGGGCGAGCCCCCGAGCGGGGGACCTTGCCGCGCCCCGCAGACGGCGCTCGACGACCATGATATGACCGACGCGTGATCGGTTCTGTCGCGCGACGTCCTCCTTTCCGCGCATGAGCGTTTGCGACGATTCATCTCCGCTGGTCGAGCACGAGCGCGTGCTCGTCGTGGTCGACTCGAAGCGCACCGTCGAGCTGCTCACCCGCGCCCTCGCGGCCGAAGGGTGGACCGTCCTCTCGGCGGCCAGCGGCGAAGAGGCGCTCGCTGTCGCCGCGGCGCAGGCGGTGGACGTCATCGTGTGCGACCTTCACATCCCGCGCCTCGACGGCCTCGAGGTGATGCGCCGCCTCCACGCCGTCGACGACACCATCCCCTTCGTGATGCTCACTGGCGACGGGGATCTCGACATCGTCCTCCACGCCGTCCACGCCGGCGTCTTCGATTTCGTGCGCAAGGGTCCCGACAACGAGGCCTTGATCGGCGCGGTGGCGCGGGCCCTCGCACGCGCGCGCACGGTCCGCGAAAACCGCCGCCTCGGCCGCGAGCTCCTCGCCGCCAACGAGGCGCTGGAGCTCCGCGTCAGCGCCCGCACCGCCGAGCTCGGCGAGGCCAATCGCCGCCTCGAGACCAGCCTCCTTTCGATCGAGCACCGCGCGCACCACGATCCGCTGACCGATCTCGGCAACCGCTTCCTGTTCCGCGAGCGCCTCCTCCTCGGGCTCGAGCGCGCGTCGCGCGGCGCCTCGTCCGTCGCGGTGCTGTTCCTCGATCTCGACGGGTTCAAGCCGATCAACGACAGCCTCGGGCACGAGGCGGGCGATCGCGTGCTCGTCGCGGTGGCCCGCCGGATCGACGCCGCGGTCGGCGCGAGCGGCCTGTCCGCGCGCCTCGGCGGCGACGAGTTCGGCGTCTTGATCGACGGCGGCGCCGACGAGGCGTCGGTCGTCGCCGCGCGGATCATCGAGGCCCTGAGCGCGTCCCACTCCGTCGCCGGAGTCGAGGTCTTCGCCTCGGCCAGCATCGGCATCGCCGTCAGCCTCGAGGGCGCCGAGACGGCCGACGAGCTCCTCCGCAACGCCGACCTCGCGATGTACGCGGCGAAGGCCCGGCAGAGCGGCGGCCCCGAGCTCTTCCAGCATCGCATGCACTCCTCGGCGATCGAGCGGATGTCGCTGCTGCTCGATCTCCGCCGCGCGCTCGATCGCAACGAGCTCTTCCTCCACTACCAGCCGATCGTCTCGATCGCGACGGGCGCGATCGTCGGGACGGAGGCGCTCGTGCGCTGGCGTCACCCCGAGCGCGGGGTGATCCCGCCGGCCGTCTTCATCCCGCTCGCCGAAGAGACGGGCTTCATCGTCCCGCTCGGCCGCTGGGTCCTACGCGAGGCGTGCGCCACCTCGCGCCGCTTCCAGGCCGCGCACGCCGGCCCCTTGAAAATGAGCGTCAACGTCTCGCCCCTTCAGCTCCTGCACGGCGGGATCCTCCACGACGTCGAGCTCGCGCTCGCCGACTTCGCGCTCGATCCGCGCTCGCTCATCCTGGAGATCACCGAGAGCATCGCCCTCCAGGAGCGCGAGCCCCTCCTCGTCGCCTTGAAGGCGCTCGGGGTGAAGCTGGCGATCGACGACTTCGGTACCGGCTACTCGTCGCTCGCGTACCTGCGCCGCCTGCACGTCGACATTGTCAAGATCCACAAGTCGTTCATCGACGGCATCGTCGGCACCGGCGGCGACGCGGAGCTCAGCCGCGCCATCGTTCGCTTCGGCAGCGCCATGGGCCTCCGGACCACGGCCGAGGGCATCGAGTCACCAGACCAGTGGGAAGAGCTGCGCGCGCTCGGCTGCGACTTCGGCCAGGGGTATCACTTCTCCCGCCCGATCGAGCCCGACGCGCTGATTGCTCTCCTCCACCGCGCCGAAGCCCTCGCGACGCTTGGCTAACGAGTCCGCTCTGGGCGCTCTGAAATGAAAAAGGCGTAGAGGGCTTTCCCTCTACGCCTTTCAGCCCCCCGGCTGTAGCTCAGCTGAAGAGTCGGAGCGAATCACCCGCGAGCGGGAACTGGGTGTCCAGATCCGTCCCGGTGAGGCCGGCGATCCGGCGCAGCTCCGCGTGGATATGGCGAGGCTCGATCCGGACCCCGGAGGGGTCCACCGCCAGCGTCTTCGTATTCACCGTCTTCGGCTTGAAGCCTTCGTCGGTCGCGCCGATCACGACGTTGGTCGGAATCTTCGGGCCGGAGAGGAGCATGCTGGTGATGTTCCAGTGATCCTTGCCGTCATCCTTGTTGTAGAACGGCGTGCGGCCGAAGTCGGACCCGACCAGCACGTAAGTCTTGTCAGCGAGGCCCATCGCCGTGAGCTCGTTGAAGATGTACTCGAGCGCGATCAGCACGTGCATCTGCCGTGACGTCTGCTGCTCGTCGCTGTTGCCGTGGGTGTCGAACCCACCGGTATCGAGGTTGGCACTCGCCGCGACGCCTGACTTGAAGGCGTAGAGCGCGATCTGCGCCTGCCGCATCAGCCCAAAGGCGCCGTCGACCAGGTTGCGCGAGTCGGCCGGGATGGCCGCGAGCTTCGGAATGTCGTCAATCTTGACGAGCTCCTTGCCCTTGAGCGCTTCGCCGAGCGCGGCGAGCCCGCCGGTCGTTTCACGCGCCATGAAGAGCGAGCTCATCGCGGAGCGGGGCGACGACAGCGTCTGTACCGATCGCATCGCGTCGAGGCGCGCCGCCTGGGCCGCCGCGATCCGCGACGCCGTCGCCTGCGAGTGGTAAAGATCCGACTTCGCGTTGTTGGGATCGCGAATGTTGGGGTACGCGAGCCGCTGAATCGACTCGGTGTTGCTGACCCGGGTGAGCGGGATCAGGCCAGCGGTGGCGTCGTAGCCACCGTTGCTGAGGTAGGCCATCGGCAGGTCGAGCGTCTCGAGCGCCTTGGCGGCGATCAGGGCGGCGAACGACGGATACCCCTCGGCCAGCTGCCCGCTCCAGATGGTGCGCGAGCCGGAGTCGTGGTTGTTCGTGCTCGTGTCGATCCCGTTCATGACCATGATGCGGTCACGGAAGGCATCGAGGAAGTCGCCACAGCTCGCCGCGGTCACGCCGCCGGCTACGAGCTTGGTCGGAGCGTGCGGGATCTTGCCCGAGCTCGTGATCTCCCCGGCGGTGTAGGACTGGTTGACCGTGGACCGGTCTTCTGCCTTCCCGCCCTTCGGGTCAAAGGTAATGGTCGGGTCCCACCCGCCGCCGCAGTTGACCATGATCCAGTACGGACCAGGGTACTTGGCCTGCGACGCGCTGCCTTCCCGGAGGCCCAACGGGGCCATGACGGAGAGGCCAGCGAGACCTGCGATTTTCAAGAAGCGGCGACGATCCATGGCATGTGCTCCTTCGTGATGATTCCGCTGCTCGAGAATCTGCTCTACTCGTAGAGGAACTTGTAATCCGACAAGAGGTACGTCATGACCGCCATCCACGAGCGGACGGCGAACGTCTTGTCTTCGGTGATCTGGAGATCTTTGCCGAGCTCTTCCCCGGTGGTCTGGTCCCAGCGGCCAGAGCACTCGAAGCTGAGCCCGCCGTCGCCGGAGAGGTTGAGCTCGCGCCAGGTGTCGAGGAACAGCTGGTACGTCCGCTCAATCTCGGGATCCTCGAGCTCCAGCTTCTCGCCCAGCACGAGCTGGTGCAGATACTGGATGTTCTTCTTGATGTCGGTGACCGAGCCCTCGACCGTGTTGCCGGCCGACTCGGGGACCTCGGTGAGCTCCACCATCGGGAACATGCGCCGGTCCTTGGCCGCCTTGGTGAAGTCCCACGCCGTCGCGTGACAGGCAACCTCGTTCGCCATACGCGCAGCGACGCTGGTAACGAGACCGTTGGGCGCGCTCAGCCGGCTGGTGACGGAGTCGGAGTTGAGACCGCCGTAGAGGAGGTTGTAGTCGGTGCTGAGCCAGTCGCTGTCGCCGTTCCGGCGCCAGGGGAAGCCGAGGACCGCCGGGATCTTGCGGTTCAACATCTCCGGGGTCAGGAGCCGAGCGGTGCCGAGGTCCTTCATCTCGATCGGCCGAGTAAGGTCGCCGGCGACGGCGCGGAAGTAGGGGCTCTTGATCACCGCCTTGACGATGGTCTTGAGGTTGAAGCCCGACTTCGTGAAGGCCTCCGCCGTCTCGCGGAAGAACGAGTCCTGCGCTTCCCAGCCCGAGAGCTGCTGCGAGAACCCGACCGCCTTCACGTCACGCGGGTAGGGGAGGGGCTCGTGCCCGGTGAAGCCCTTGTACACGTTGTAGACGGCCGAGAGCGCGAACCGAGGATCACTCGAGATCTGGCCGCCGAGCCAGGCCACACCCTTGGTGTAGCTGCTCGGAGGCATGGTCGTCGTGGCGAAGCCCGGCGGGAACATCTCGTCGTGCCACTTCCCCATCGGGTCGAAGTGCTCGTAGTCCTGCTCGCCCCAGCCGCGGAACGTGCCGGCGATCGGGTCGATGACCGTGTGGCAAACGGTGCAGTAGTTGGAGTTGTGCGTCGGGTTCTCTTCCGCCGTCACCTGGGTCGCGTCGACGGGGCGCTCCGCGATCTTGAGCACGTCGGTCGCGAGGAAGAACTGGAAGACGCGGCGGGCACGCGCGCGGTTCCGGTTCGTCGCCGTCGTCTGCCAGCGGTTCAGGAACGAGGGCGTCGAGAGCATGCCAGCGTGGGGGATGGCGACGCCCTTCGCGGTCGTGATGTGGGCCTCGTGGAACTCGTTGTAGTCCGTCGCATCGGCGAACTTGATGTCCGTGAGACCGTACACCTTGGCCGAGAACGGATTGACCACCGTGTAGTCGGCCTCCACCACGTCGGTGAACGGCTTGTCGTTCTTGACGATGTACGTCAGGAGGTCGAGCGGCTCGCGCGCGATGGCGGCGTTGGCGAGGTACCGATTGTCATCCTTTTCGTCGTAGTTGACGTTCGGGTAATCGTCCTCGTTCATGAAGTCGAGGGCGGCGCCGCCGTACCCGAGGGCGCGATCCGTCAGAAGGAAGTCGTTCCAGATCTCGCGGAGGCGGGTCAGGAAGATCGGATCCTTCATCAGCCCATCGAGGGCCGTATCGAGCGCGCCGTCGCCGCCCTTGATGACCGCGTCGGTCTCTGCCTGGGTCGGAAGGCGACTGGCCAGGGACAGGCTCGCCTTGCGGAGCGTCGCCGGCGCGTCCAGCACGACCAGGTTGGTAATCGCCACCTTGACCGGCTCGGCGCAGGTGTCGGTCGAGTCGAGTCGGGTGACCATCTCGACCAGCGCCTTGTACTCGTCGCTCGACTCTTCGAGGACCGCACCGCCGCCGTGGTTCATCTGCCCAAGGGGCTTCAGCAGCAGCTCGCTCTGGCCCTCGTACTGGATCTTCGACACTTCCTTGAGCGTCGCGATGTTGGTGTCGATGAAGCCCGGATAGCTCGCGGGTTGAATCACGAACCTGGCGTGACTCTCCACCACGGCGGGGCCGTCGGGCGTGTGGCACTTGGCACACTTGGTCGACATGAACGGGCTCCAGACTTCTTGTTCGAAGTAGGTGCGCGTCTCCCTGCAGTCGTCGCTGGACGCCGAGCTGGTACAGCCGACGCCGCCCAGCACCGTTCCGGCCGCGAGGAGCGTCACTCCTACCGCTGACCCAGAGATAATCTGTTTAGTACGCGAACGGCGGCTCGAACCCTTGAGCATGGGGCCTCCTGGCGAGTCCAGAAAACGAATTTCCGGCGTGCTGCAAGCGTTAACACAGCGCCAAATCGACTGTCAATCACGATAATTTGGACAAATGAAAGTTCTGCCTACATGCCCCTAGAATCCTATCCTCCCATCAAAAATTTCCACAAACCCCCCCCAACAACGCCCCGAAGCAGCCATCAACGACCAGTCCCGGCCATCCTGAGGACGGAAGAACTTCTCTTCTCCCTACTCCTCTCCTCTCCTCCCCTCCCCGGGGCCCCTCCGCCGCCTGCCGCGCTTCACCGTGAGCCATGATCGTCAGGGTTGACTCGGAAGGCGCCGCCTTCTAGGGTGCCCGGCATGCAGCGCCATCGAGGCCTTCTCGTCGTCACCTTGCTCCTTTGCGTGGGAGGCTTTGCCTCCTGGTATGCAACGAAGACCTGGGAGGGCTGGGAGTACATCCTCGACATCGTCGGCAAGGGCGACAACATGCCCATCGCCGGCTTGATCCCGATCATCGCGTTCTTCACCTATCTCTCGATGGCTGAAGCCTTCCGGCACGACCGGCTGATCAAGCAGGGCCGCGAGGACGAGATCCTCGACGAGATGTACAAGTAACACGGCGCATCCCGCTCCTGCTCGAGGTGCCGGTGTAGATGCTCGACCGAGTTGCCGTCCATCAGACGCGCCTGCGCACCCCGGGGCTGGGCCTCGACGCGAAAGGCGTCGCCCTCGGCGCCAAGGGCCTCGTGCTGCTCCCGTCGATCGATCGCCTCGTCGCGTTCCTCGCGCTCTACACCCGACAGAGCTCGCTCGCTGACTTCCTCCGCACCCTGGTCGTCGAGGTCGTCCGATCCAAGCTCGGCGCGCGCGAAGTCACCGTCACCTTCTCCGGTGAGAGCAGCGATCGGATGGATCGCGTGGCCGAGGTCGCGCGCCTCGCCGGTGGGTACACCTTCACCGGCACCAGCCGGCACTTCGTCCAGTACCGCGACGCGGCGGCGCCGTTTGGCTACGACATCGGGCAGATCACGCCGAGCGACGCATCGCTGGCGCTCTACCACAACGCCTTTTCGCAGACCTACGACTCCGAGCGGAAGATCGAGATCCGACAGCTACTGCTGCGCCTCGAGCCGCACCTCGATCCCTCGACGGCGCGCGAGCCCGGCCCGCGGTGGATCTGCGCCGAGGCCGGCCTCGGCGCAGCGCTGATTCACTACTTCGTTCGCTCCAGCGTCGAGGCCGAGGTCGGCGTGGCCGAGTGGCCGCCCGAGTCGAGCTTCGATGAAGGGCCCGTGGTTCGCTACATCTTCCGCGTGCCCGCGATCCCGGAGCGGATGGTGCCGCTCCTGTCGAGCACGCCCGGCCTCGGCGTTTACCTTCCGATCGCGCCCGGCGCTGCGGTCGAGGTCGGCTATCGCCACCCCGTCAACCTCCGCGCTTGCCCGGTCTTCAGCGAGTCCGGCCTCGTGCTCTTCCGCGGCGGCGGGCGCGACGTGCTCGAGTTGACGAAGCTCCCCGCGCTCGGGGACGTCGGCGCCTTTGCCCGCGTCGAGCTTCGCCCCGAGGTCGCGGCGTCGCGCGCGCCGGAGCCGCAAGCGCGCCCTGCGGCGGTGGCGATCGCGCTTCGCCTCATGCCCTCGACCGAGCCCTGGCGCTCCGTCACCGCGAGCTGGATCCGGCCCGAAGAGATGCCGCTCCTGCGCCAGGTCGCCTACGCCCTCGGCCCGGAGACGCTGCGCAAAGCCCGGATCGCGCTGACGAAAGAGGGCGCCTACCTGCGTCAATCCTCGGGGATCGAAGGCATCCCAGTCGGCGAGTTCTTCCGTGAAATCCGCGCCGGGCTCTACATCCCTGCGGGGTACGACGCTGTCCCCACCGTGTCGCCGGACGTGCTCTATCGCGCCCTCGGATCGCCCTCGGGTCAGATCATTTTCATCGGTCGTGACGGCCGCACGGTCGGCGTCCCCGGCGACGCCTTCGTGCCGCTCGAGACCGCGCTCCTCGAAGCGCAGGAGTGGGCGCCGCTGATCGGCCTCTCCACCGGTCTCACCGCCGCGCTCTCGACCGAGCTGCCCGAGGTGTTCCTGAGCGGGACGGGGATTCGCCCGCTCCGCGACGTGCCGGCGATCGCCGAGCTCGAAAAGCCGGCCAAGCCGGCCACTCCCGAGCTGGGCGACGGATCGTAATGGCCGACGATCTCGGCGCCCGCTGCGAGGAGCTCGCCCACGCGGTGCTGGCGCCGCTGGTCCTCGGCGGCCCGATGCACCCGGTGCGTCCGTTCGGTGGGCGCCTTGGCCTCAGCCTCGGTATCCAGCGCGAGATCGTCGATCTCGATCTGCGCTCGCGTCTCGACGTCGCGCGCGTGCGCCGCGCTCGCCTCCTCGCTCCGGTCGACACGCTCCCCGCGCTCGACGAAGGCGACTGGGCCGTGCTCGCCGCGTTCAACGATCTGGTGCAGCTGACCAACCAGCACCTCGTCACCGTCTTCACGCGCCGCAACTACGCGCGCCTCCTCGGCAACCTCCGCTGGCTCTGCGAGCGCATCCCCGCGCCGCGCGACGTGCTCGGCGCGATCGCTCGCCACGCCACCTTCGGGCGCGCGCTCGAGCTGGTGCGCACCGACTCCGCCGTCACCTGGTGGACGGGCTCAGCGCGCTTCCGCGGAGAGACGCCGCCGAGCCGACTCACCGCCTGGAAAGACCTCCGCCGCGTCGAGATCGACGCTCGACGGATCCCGCTCACCGACATGACGGTCGGCCTCAAGGGCATCGGGGTCGACGAGTTCAACGAAGCGCTCTCGCTCTGGTTGACGCGCTCGCCGCTCACCGATCTCGCCGAGGCTGCGCGCAAGGCGCCGGCGTTCTCATGGTCGGCCTCCACGCTCTCGCTGATCGCCACGTCGCCCGGCCGCTCGCTCGCGTTCCGCGCCCTCGCGCGGCAGCCGGCAGAGCGCGTCGCCGCGGCGCTCGCGCGCGCCAACGCGCAGGTTCCCTCGAGCCTGGACGAGGCGCGGGACCTCGCGCTCGCCTTCACCAAAGAGGTCGCCGACGGCCGCGCGCAGCGGGCCGAGCAAGGCGGCGCCGAAGGCGAACCGAAGCGCAAATCGTCGCGGCGCTGAGCCCCGCCGCGCTCACTCCTCGACGATCTTGATCTCCAGGATCTCGCGCCCGCTCACGGCGCTGCTGTCCGGCGCGACGTCGCGGTAGCGCACCTGGATCGTCTGCCCTGCGCGCAGCGCCTCGCAGCGCAGCGGGAGCGACCAGCGCTCGTTGTCGCAGAGCGCGCGGCAACGCGATGGATCGTTCGGATCGGCGTGGAGCGAGCTGATGGTGCGCTCGGTGATCTCGGAAAGATGCGTCCCCCAGTGGACGATCAGGAACCCCGCCGCGGTGAGGAACACCGGAATCGAGAGCCCGGCGACGCCGACCACGATCCCCTCGTCGACGGATCCGATGAGCAGGAAGAGCGCGACTGCGAGGATCGAGCCCAGGGCCAGGACGCCAAATACGCCGAGCACGGCGCCGCGGCCCACGCGCTGGAGAAAAGGCGTCCGGTACACGACGCGCCAGCGCGGGGGAGGAGGCTTGTTGCGGTAAGCCGACATGACGAGGAGAACCTACAGAGCTGCCGCGTGAGCGCAAGCTGGGTCGCGGCAAACCCCTGCGATTGGCCCTGAATCAAAGCCTGGACGGGCTGGATTCGCGGCCTCGGCGCCGCGCCTCAAAGCATGGACGTATCGGCCTCGATCCCGGCCAGCACCTTGCCGACCAGCTCCTGGATCACCGGGCCCACCATCACGTGCTGGGTCGCGACATGAATATCGCGAAAGCAGCGCTGCAGCGGGCTCGACGTATAGATCGAAGAGCCGCCCGCCGCGGTGTAGGCGAGATCGACGGCGCGCGCGGCGCTCGTCGTGGCGTGGCACGCCGCGAGGCGCATCTCGGCGCGCAACGCGATCGGGATCTCCCCGGCCAGCGTGGCCTGGTACGCGCGATCGATCGCGGCGTACAAGAAGGCGCGCGCGCTGCGGATCTGCGCCTCGATCTCCGCGAGCTGCGTCTGGATCGCGGGGCGCGCCGCGAGGGTGCGCTTGCCGCCGAAGGGCGTCTTCTCCGTGGCGAGCTGGAGGAACGCCTCCGCGGCGCTCTGCGCGATCCCGAGGGCGACCGCGGAGACGCCGAGCGCGAGCAGACCGAAGACCGGGAACGCCGAGAGCGCGCTGGTGCGTCTCCGCCGATCGGTGAAGAACGAGACCGAGCGCGCCGCCGGAACGAACGCGTCGGTGACCTCGATATCGTGGCTCCCGGTGCCCGAGAGGCCGACCACGTTCCACGTGTCGTGGATGGTCACCTCGGCGGCGGGGAAGAGCATCATCCGCGTCTCGGGCACGTTCCCCGCGAGGAGCTTCGGCCCGTTGCCGTCGAGGATCACCGCGCCGCCGAGGAGCCACGTCGCGTGCTGGCAGCCGCTCGCGAACGTCCATCGCCCGGTGACGCGGTAGCCGCCTTCGACGACGCGGGCCATGGCGCGGGGCGCGAACACGCCCGAAGCGATCGACCCGGGCTCGCCGAAGATTTCGCGCGCGGTGTCGTCCTCCAGGTAGCCCGCGACCAGCGAGCTGGTGATGGCCACCATCAGGCACCATCCGGCCGCGCCGTCGGCTTTCGCGACCTCTTCCAGCACCTCGATCGCGGTGCGCGGATCGGCCTCGAAGCCGCCGAGATCGCGGGGGACGCAGAGGCGGAAGAGGCCGGCCTCGGCGATCTTCGCGACCAGCGCCGGTGGGAGGCGGCGGCCGCGCTCGGTCTCGGCGGCGGAGGCGCGGATGTCGGCGGCGAGGGCGCGGGCGGCCTGGAGGGGGTCGGCGATCATCGGATCAAGGTAGGGGAGGTGAGCGCTCGCGTGCAGCCCTGCCGGGCGCGGCAGCGGTTTTAACGCCCATGTCCGAGAGGCTGACACGCGCGAGCTTCTCCGATCGCGGTATCAGACGCGCCGCCGCGCCGCTATACAGTGGTTGTTCCATTCTTGTGGACCAGAGGAGTTACATCATGAGCGGTGCATTGCTCGAGGGAAAGATCACATTGATCACGGGCGCGGCGTCGGGGATCGGGCGAGCCTCGGCGACGGTGTTCGCTGGGCACGGCGCGAAGGTCGCGCTCACCGACATCAACGCGCGGGGCGGCGAAGAGACAGCGGAGATGGTGCGAAAGGCA
>Ga0105048_10000675_pt1 | contig 53283 bp, 40 predicted proteins | sample MAT05_FD_78382 | JGI IMG/M metagenome (GOLD analysis project Ga0105048, IMG submission 78382) | Freshwater microbial communities from Lake Fryxell liftoff mats and glacier meltwater in Antarctica - MAT-05 | ecosystem: Environmental > Aquatic > Freshwater > Ice > Liftoff microbial mat | place...
CGGGAATTTATTGCCTAAATGAAGATTTCCAATAAAGAAGCCCATGAACCTAAATTCTGGATTTGCATTTTTGTCGACACCAACTATTTAACCGCAGAAGAAAAAGACGGCCTCTTTAACCAAAACTCAAGAACTGATAATAATCTTGCAGGCTATTTTAAAATCTGCCAAGGAATAATAAAAGCATAGGCCATCTTTTCACTTCTACATTTATTTCATTTTTTAATTTCTTAATTTTTTGCTCCAAAAAAAAATCCCCCGAAAAACTCGAAGGACTTTTTTTATTCATTAGAAGCCAGCGTGAGCCAACTTCTTCATTTTTTCATTGCGCAACTGAACTCAAAACACTGTTCATACTTCTTACCGCATCTGCTGATTTAGCAAACTCCGCTTTTTCTGTTTCGTCCAATGCAAGGGTAACAATACTCTCCCAACCAGATTTACCAATCACAACCGGAACTCCGATGCAAATATCCTTTTGGTCGTATTCGCCTTCCAAAGAAACGCAACATGTAAACAATTTTTTCTGGTCGCAAATGATGCTTTGAACCAAGGCAGCAACAGATGCACCTGGAGCATACCAAGCACTGGTGCCCAACATTCCGGTCAATGTAGCCCCACCAACCATGGTGTCGGCTTTTACTTTATTCAGAGATTCTGTATTCAAAAACTGACTTACTGGAACGCCATTGTAAGAAGCCAAACGTGTCAATGGGATCATTGTAGTATCACCATGACCCCCAATTACCATTCCACTTACATCGCTAGCTGGACAGTTTAGTGCTCCACTTAAATAGTTTTTGAAGCGACTGCTGTCTAAAATGCCACCCATACCAATAATCCGATTTTTCGGCAGTCCAGTTGATTTCAATGCCAAGTAAGTCATAGTATCCATCGGATTTGAAACGACAATAATAATTGCCTTTGGGCTGTGTTGCAAAACATTGTCGCAAACCGTTTTTACGATTCCGGCATTTACCCCAATCAATTCTTCGCGGGTCATGCCCGGTTTGCGCGGTATACCACTGGTAATCACAATTACATCGCTGTTTGCGGTTTTGGTATAATCATTGGTAGAACCACTGATCCTAGTATTAAAGCCATTCGTTGTTGCGGTCTGCATCAAATCCAAAGCTTTGCCTTCGGCAAAATTCTCTTTAATATCCAACAGCACTACTTCGGCTGCGAAATCTTTCATAGCTATGTACTCTGCACAGCTGGCGCCTACGTTTCCGGCTCCTATTACACTTACTTTTGACATGGTAGTTTGTTTCTAACGGTGCGCAAAAATACACAATTTGGCTAACATGCGTTAGCTAGAAGTTGAAATATTAAATTTTTATATCACTATTCCTGCAAGCAATATCCCAGCAGCCAAAACACACAGCAAATAGATTTGCCATTTGCGCGGTTTAGAATCAGGAATACCTCCAAGATTTGATGCATGTTTTCTGTATTTTAGATTTATTCTTTCCCCAATTTTTTGTAGCTCTATTAGCAAAGGATTATTGGGTTCTGATATAGCCATTGCCTTAATTTTAGCAATTTTTTAATCAATGTCGGGATCACTTATTTTGCCCATTGCCATTTTTAGACACCTAACTTCATATTCTATTCGTCGATTTGAAGGTGCATAAGTTGGCGCTTTAAGAATTAACAGAAGCGCTGTATTCAATCTCATCGCAGGAATTAATAAAAAAACAATATTTATGAAAAACCAAACGGATAATATTAACGGGATCTAAACGATTGTGAAATAACCAAAAAAAGAACTACCGCTAGCTACAGATTTAACCAATGCAGAAATCCTAATATAGCCTAGTGGTAGTGAAAATAAATTAAAGCCTAAAAATAGATTTGAAAATGCCGGTTTCCTTAATTCATACAATTGAAGTTTTGTACTTGCCAATTTCAGTTGTATATCCGCTTCATTGCACAAACTATCGGGTGGTATGGTATCAACGTAAATTGGTGTTTTATAAATTCTTTACCAAATCCAGGTCTTTTTAATGTTGTTTCTAATGAATTTTTAGCTGAATCAATTCTTTTCTAGTTAAAAGATAAAGACCAATGCAATTCATAGCATCCTTTAATTTCAATTCCAGGGTTATTTTTAAATTTTTTGCCAAATCCAACCTCCACCTCATTTTTGAAGGATTGCAATTTGCATGAATAAACAGAAACGATAAGAAACACAAAAGGAATAAAAAATCTCATTTAAGTGCTTGAAACACAAATTTAGGAGCTAATTTATGCAAAAATTCATAAAATTCGATTTTCAAATCAAAACTTATATATACAGGCTATTGTAACACCATCCAACTCACTTACTTTTGCACAAATATTACAAACCAACTAAGTCGAAACAATGAAAAACAAATATATTGATCTAATCAACCAAACTTTTTATTTCCCACAGGAAGAGTTTAAGTTAGACGATAACCAAGAACTTATGTTCCATAACATCCCGTTAAGAGAACTAATAAATCAATACGGAACACCCTTAAAATTCACCTATCTACCAAAGATATCGGAAAACATTCATAAAGCCAGAACTTGGTTTAATGTAGCCATAGCCAAAGCAGATTATCAAGGCAAGTACTATTATTGTTACTGTACCAAAAGCAATCACTTCCACTATGTTATAGAGGAAGTCCTGAAGAACAATGTGCATATTGAGACATCCAGTGCTTTTGACATAAACATATTAGAAACTCTACACGAGCAAGGTTTTGTTCAAAAAGACAAGATAGTTGTATGTAATGGTTTCAAGCGTGAAGTATATATCGAGAACATTGCCAACTTGATTAACAATGGCTGGGAAAATGTAATTTCGGTCATTGACAATTACCAAGAATTGCATTTGTTGGAGGAGAAAGTTCAGGTCCCTTTTACTTGTGGTATTCGCATTGCATCGGAAGAAGAACCTAAGTTTGAGTTCTATACATCAAGATTGGGTATTGGATACAAAGATATTATACCATTTTATAAAGAACACATGAAGAAGAATAAAAACATCAAATTAAAGATGTTGCACTTCTTTATCAATACAGGTATTTACGACACTGCGTATTATTGGAATGAGCTGCATAAATGTTTGAAAGTGTATTGCGACCTAAGAAAAGAATGTCCAACCTTGGATACCTTGAATATCGGTGGCGGATTTCCTATTAAAAATACCTTAAACTTCGACTATGACTATGAATACATGGCTACGGAAATTGTTTCTCAAATTAAACAGGTATGTGTAGAAAACCAAATTCCAGAGCCTGATATTTTCACTGAATTTGGAAGTTTTACGGTGGGTGAATCTGGCGGTGCTATTTTTAGCGTCTTGGACCAAAAACCGCAGAACGATAAGGAAAAGTGGAATATGATTGACAGCAGTTTTATGACTACACTGCCTGACGCATGGGCTATCAACAAAAAATTCATCATGTTGCCTGTTAATCGTTGGGAGGAAGAGTACGAAAGGGTGCTTTTGGGTGGAATTACCTGTGACAGCGATGACTATTATAACAGCGAACAGCATGTAAACGCCATTTATTTGCCAAAATACGATGCAGAAGACCCACTTTATCTTGGATTTTTTCATACCGCGGCATACCAAGAAAGCATTGGTGGTTATGGAGGTATTCAGCATTGCCTCACCCCTGCCCCGAAACATGTAATTATCGATAGAGATGAAAATGGCGAATACTTTTTCAAACTTTTCAGCAAAGAACAGAGTTACAAAAGCATGCTAAAAACGCTTGGTTACATGTAATTTGGGCAACCGAATACTATTTTTCCTTTAAAACGGATTCAATATTGCCTAACTAAGGTTATCGCCTCAAATTATCTAATTCTGTTTTCTTGGCTCAAATTTAGCCCAATCTAATCTCATTGCTATTTTTCAAAATTTAGCTTAACTTGCGCCTACTTTATCTTATGCTTAACAAAACAGTCTCAAATATGCTAAAACCATTGTTTACAATTTTAGTGGTTTTCTCTTGTTTCCCTGCTCTTAAATCCCAAATGTCTGGTTCATATACTGTTGACAGCAGTGTATCTGCGAGCAGCACCAATTTTAAAACTTGGTTCTCCTTTTGGCGCAGTTTACAAGGTCAAGCTAGAAACGACGGTGGAAGCACCTTGGCTGGCGGAATAAGTGCATCCATATCTGTTTTGGTAAAATCAAACCTAACGGATACGAGCCAAGTTAAATTTCCAACAGTTGCTGGCACTTCATCCACAAAAACCATTGCCATTGATGGAAACGGGAAGTTTATTGCTTGCGCCAAGACTGGTGAAGTAATATCCTTTCAGGGGGCTGATTATATAACCATTAAAAACTTAACTGTTAGAAACTTAGGTACATCCGCAGCCAATGCGTCTTGCGTTCGATTTTACAATAACAGCGACTACAACACCATTGAAAAATGCACGTTGGAATTTTCTTCTATATCCACAGGTGCAACGGATGGCAGTGCTTATGTGGTATTTTGTGCATCAGCAACCATTTTAAGTACAATCTCGGCCACACTAACGGGTAGCAATAATATTGTAAAAAACAACCTTTGCAGAACAACGAATTCTAACAGTCCGGGCCCAACTTTTGGCATGGCTATCAATGGAAATAATTCTGGCTATACCAGCACTGCGCACAACAATTTAATAGATAGCAATACCATTCAAAACTTTTACTATATTGCATTTCAAGCCAGCAACGGAAATGGAAATCAAATTACCCGAAATACAATTTCCAGAAGCAATGCCACATCGAAAAATTGCAATGCTGTATTGTACGGATTTAAAATAAATGGCAATTATGCAAGTAACAGGGAGTTTAAAATAAACAGCAATGTTATTCAGAATTTACCTTTCAACGGTGCAACTACTTCAGCTTCGTTTACAGATTTTTATGGCATTTATGGCACTGACAATATTGGCAATAAAAATTACAGTTTTCAAATTCAAGGCAATACAGTAAAAAACATATACGCCAGCGACATCACAGTTATGGCATACTTAAACAATTCCGATTTTTTGGAAATCACAAACAACACATTGGACAATATTAAGGGAACCAATATTCAGGGCACATTAAAAGTTTGGGAAATTACAACCGGTGATGAGTTTGTTTTTACCGGAAATACGGTTAAAAATTGTTCATTTGTTGCAAAAGAAACTTATGTCGTTCATATCGATGGCTTTACTTCTACAAAAAATGGATATAATGTAATTTCAGACAATACCATTTCATCCAATGAATTCTATTATTATGGTTATTTAATCTCCACATCTGGAGGTGACTTAAAAATTATGCGCAATCGTATTTTAAACAACATTATCAACGGAGGAAATGGAGGGTACTTGTTTGGATTGTATCCACAAGATTTTGAAAGCGCAGAAATTTATAACAATTTAATAGCTGGAAATGTGGGTGAAGATGGTGCATGTGCTATTTATGCAATTTCATTTACCGGATCTGGTACCAATTTCGAATGCCACCAAAACACAGTTTACCAAGATGGTTCTAGCATTTCAACAGGTGCCTATGACAACAATGGATTGATTCTATACCCATATTACCAAACATCAGTTAAAGTAAGTGGGAATGTCATTTATATAAAAGAAGGGGCTTCGGGTGCGGTAATTGGTGTAGAAAATATAGCCAGTTCCGCTGTGAAACTTTTTGACAATAACAGTTATTACGTAAAAAACATGGGGAGTGAAACGTGGTTTGCACCAGGTGGATCTAGTGCTTCAGATTTTACAAGTTGGGCTGCTCTTGGTTTCGCAGGCAGTGGCGAAAATTTTGTAAATCCAAATTTTGCTGATATTTCTAACAACGATTTTCATTCGAAACAATGGCTGCTGCAAAACAACGTGGTTACCTCTTCGGTAAACCCCAAAGATATAGATTTAAAAACAAGAAATACCGTGCGATCTGACCGCGGAATTTATGAAACAGCAGCAGACATTAAGGCCGTTTCTTCTACTTTTTCCATTGGAACCAATGTTTGTTCAGGAACTTCAAAAAAGATATCCTTTAAAATTCAAAATCTTTTTTCAGATACAGTTTATGATTTTTTTGTAAGTTACACTGTAAATGCTGCAAACAAAATAAGCCAGAAGGTGAGTAAAAAACTAGCACCGAATGATACAATTACCATTGCATTTAACACGGCCATTGCCTTTAACAAATGGGGTAAAAGCAGAATTGCTGTATTTGTAGATGTGCCCGATGATATAACATCCAACGACAGTATTATTTTCAATACTACCGTCGTTCCTGCTCCAGGTGGAAGGTCTTTTTCAGCTTCTGCAAAACCAACCAAAGCCATTTTTAAAGGAACGGATCCATTTGCCATTTCCATTGTCGGGGAGCCAATTATACTCAATGTAAATTCACCAAGAGGGTATACAAATACACAATACGGCAGCAAATGGACAAACTCGGTTTATGCTTTGCACAAAAGTGGCGTAGCTGTTTCTGCAGCTAATGGAACACTTTCATTAACAACGCCTTCTGGATCCACCGACAATGAGATTTCATTTAAGCTGTTAAACAATACCTATGAAGACAGTTCAATTAAGGTTTGTGTAAAAACCACGGATTTAAGCAATGGCTGTGATACTGCTATTTGCACCAATTTATATTTTAAAAGTTTGGTTGTACCCAAATTTAGCTTTCCTGCTAAAATATGTGGAAATGACACCGCCAAATTTGTCAATTCTAGTTCTGTAAAATCTGGTGGAATGCGATTCCATTGGGATTTTGGGGTTATTGGCTCCACTACAGATACATCCAATCAGTCTGATCCTATCTTTTTATTTCCCTCCAATGGAACTTATAAAGTAAAATTAACTTGCTATACCATGCCATATGGATTTATTACCTACGATAGTGCAACCGTATCTGTAAGCAATAAACCCAAAGCAAAATTTACCAGAACCAACGAATGTGAAGGAAAGGCGATTCAATTCACAAACCAAAGTACGCCAAGTGGAGCCATTCTAGATTGGGATTTTGGCAATGGCTCTAAACATGTGAGTGCTCCCAACCCCACTTACATGTATTTAGTAGCCGGTGTTTACACCGTTAAATTGATTGCAAAAGACAACGGTTGCACAGATTCTACTACCTTAAAAGTTTTTCAATTTGAAAAACCCGCACCCAGTTTTATTAAAACAAAAGGAACTTGCGACAATGAAACCATAGAATTTACAAACCAAAGTACTTTAAGTGGTGGTGGTATAATTAGCAGTTATTGGTATTTCGAAGGCGGCAATGTTATTAAAACGGATGATGCCGCTTTTAAGTTTAGCACCGGTGGAAATAAAACGGTGAAATTGGTTACAAAATCTGAATTTGGTTGCTTAGATTCTATAACGAAAACAATTGCCATTAAACTTGCACCAAAAGTGGCTTTTTCTGCAGATCGTTTTTGTTCACTGTCGACTACAATTTTTAACAATACCACGCCGCCTATTGCAGGTTTTACCTCCAATTATGCTTGGGACTTTGGTGACGGCACTTTTGGATCGGCTATGAGCCCTACCCATACCTGGAGCAGCCTTGGACCAAAATATATTGCATTGACGGTAAATGTAACCAATGGCTGTGCTGATAAATTAACTTTAAATGCATCTGTTTTGGTAGAGCCTAAGGCTGCATTTAAACACAGCGGCACCATATGCTCTGGGGGTAATGTTCTCTTTGAAAACAATACAACTTGGGCTCAGGGGGATATTGAATATTTATGGAATTTTGGGGATGGAAAAAATAGCACTATAGGAGACCCTCAACATATTTATACTGCATCTAAAACCACAACTTACTTTGTTTATTTAATAGCGTCAATTAAAGGCGGATGCGCGGATTCAATAGCCCAATCTGTAACAGTGAATGCATTGCCAAAAACATGCAGCTTTATTGGCACCCCAGATTATGCTTTCGGTTACTATGGTATGAAATTAGAACCCACAGATAATGCAGGTACTCCAGGTGCAGAGTCTGGGATCAGTTATTCATGGAATATTACAACCTTAGGATTAAGTTCAAATGCTACACCTACTGTTAATTTTTCTGCCGATGGAAGCTATTCTGTAAATATGTGCGCAACAACATCTAGTTCTCCCAAATGCAGCTGTTGTACTACACAGATTGTAGTAATGAATCGTGCCAACCTCCGCAATCAAAAACTACAAGAAATTGCATTATATCCAAATCCAAACGACGGTAATTTTAAATTAAAATTTAACCAAGACTTTGGAAAAAGAATAGACATTTCTATTCTTTCTGCATCTGGCACTATTGTTAAATCATTCTCAACTTTCAATGATGGATTAATACAACTAAATGCTGGCGATTTAGCAGATGGAATATATGTTGTAAGTATTGTTTCTGAAAGTGGAAAATACAATGCATTTTTGGAAGTAAGAAAATAAAAATAACTACAGCTATTTTATATTTTTTTCAATTACTTTTTTATACCTTTTTGTCGCGGGTTTTTGCATTTCCAATTGCATTAAATAATCTCGTTTATAGCCATCGGTTGTGTACTTAATTCCACCCATGGAACCAATAAATGCAGTTTGATAAACGATATATATTGGAATGATTTCTGCTGCTTGAAAATATTTATTTTCTTCTCTCTTATATTTACCAAAAAACAAAGAATCGTGTTTGATATTTGCCATTTTCCATTTTTTAATAAGTTCCTTATCATGCTTTGGTTCTAGCTCAGCCGCCAATAATATCCTATCAAATTCATCTTTCTTGGCAAAAGAACTGATAAATTCAGCCATTTCGAATGGCTTCTCAAGTCGCATGCAGCCATGGGATATATGCCGATCCTCTAAACCGAATACCCACTTCACATTTGTATCGTGCATATAAATACTAAATGGATTGTAAAAATGAATAACTATTTTTCCCAGAGAATTTTCGCCGCCAGAAATTTGCTCAATGCTATATGGAAAATTAGAACGCGTAATGCGACTCCAATCTACCGCCCATGGATTTATCGCATCTCCATCTCTATCTTTCAATATATAATTGTATTTTGCCAATACCCCTGGATTTGATTTTATCAATGGCAAAATTTCTTTCACTGCAATATTTCTAGGTACATACCACACTGGATTTACTACAATATGGGTAACTTTAGCTTTAAACAGTGGCGTTTCCAAATTGTCTGGAGGTACTATATTGCTCCCTCTTTCTTTGCTCGATTTTAATTTGCGATAGTATTCTGCATTCCTATTGGTACCAGAGCAAATATTCATATCCAATTTAAGTGTGTCTTGTTTATATGCGTACACCCTATTTTCAGCTAGATTGGCCCATATTTTTGTACTCTCATTCACAGGCCCCAACCATCGCCATCTTTCCAATGTACATTTTAGACGCAAAAGCATGGTTCTTTTACTAATATTTAATTTGGCAATTGTTGCCTCGTCCAAAAGGCTGTTTGCAGGTAAATTTTGCGCAATTCTGAATCGTTTTACTGCCAATCCCAATTCATTTGAATAAATTGTTTGGTTCTTAAACGCCGTGTCTGGCCAGTTTCCAAATCCCCAAAGCATTAACTTTTTAGCAATAGCGTTCATTGTTTTCGCAGCTAAAGTATCTCCTATTTGAATGGGCTTTTTAAAGCCCAGCATTGTTGAATCCAATGTACCTTTATACAATAAAAGTCGCTGATATTCTGTCTGTAATTTAGTGTAAGGATTAAATTTGGGAAAAGCATTTTGAATTGCTTTTTCGGTAGAATCATGCTCTATCAATCTGCTCAAATTTCCGCAAGGCCTTCTCGGCAGTACATCTATGCTACCAGTATATCCTGGGTCTACTCTACCACACGATAAGTCATGATACAGACCAAGAGTTGCATCTGCAGAAAGTACAACCAACATGGCAATTTGTTTGTATTGGATGATTTCCCCCGAATCAAGTAAACCTTTTTTTAACAACAGATTGGATTGATTCAAATAACCAAAGTGGTAAAAATGGGTATCCAAACCATGCATACTTGCCCTGTTAATATTTAATACCAATTTTGACAACCATTGTTTGAGTATGAGTTTTTTTAGCCATTTTTCCGACTTTTGAGCATTTCTAAATGCGCAAAATATGCTATCGCTAAAGTTTAAATAATAGCCATTTAAAGTTCCAGAATCCGATATTAGATTCAAATTATAGGTGATTTGTGTTTGAAGTTTTTCATAATTAATTTCCTTTAACAGACGCCTTTCTGCCAGAGGAACATTCACAACTCTATGGCATGACATGTTCATGCAAAAAATTGGGAGGCAAAACCAAAAGATGCGTTTAGACAAATTTATAGAAATTAAAGATTTATTCAACGATGGTGCTGTTATTAAAGTAACTTATCCTTAAATTTATTATACAACCATGATATCACCAACAAAAGCAGTCCTGTTATGATATACAGCGCTATTTTTGGTCCTCCACCCAATCCAGTTGTATCAAAAAACAACACTTTTAACAATGTAAATGCAAATAACACAATGGCCCAAATTCGCAAGTGTTTAAACCCCCATTTTATACCCAAATATACGCAGGCTACTGATAAAAATGCCAAATATAAACTTACGATATATCTTCCTTGTATCTTCCAGTGGTTTATATCAATCAAATGATTGATTTCATTCCAGAAATATACAATAAGAAAAGTAAAAATCAACAAATGAACCCATATTGTTGCTAATTTTAAGAACCCTCGTTTGGTTTTACAAGTTTTCATCAAATGGTATATACTTAGCGTTGAGAAGGCCAAACCTATATACCGATTTAAATTGTGTGCTGGAACAAAGTTACCTGCAGCGGTAGAGATCTCCATAATATCCGCATTCCACAAACCCAATGTTAAAAAAAGCAACACCAATGCAAATTGCATTACAAAAACTACCCATTCTATCTTACCTGTGAGTGATTTTATATTTACCCATAGTTGAAAAATAAGTACAAAAACAAAAGAATAAATAAGCAGCCAAAAAGCCATAAATGCCTGTGAAAATATTTGATACACATCCCTAGTGTAATTGGAATACAACCCATATTTGATAAATATTTGTGTTTCAAAGAAAAAAGACAAATACCCGATAACAATTAAAAAAACCGATAAGAGTTTATTCATAGAAATGACACTGGTTGTGACATTATCTTCAGGATATTTAGTAGCGGTCCAATTTGAAAATCCGAGCATTGCGCAAAAAAACAAAGAGGATAAAAACCGGATATGGTAATAAAATTTACCCTGCGCAAATAATACAATATCTGACTGGGAGTAGCTCATCATCCAATCTTGTAGCAAACTTATTGCAGACAAATGAAACAAAACCAAAGCCAATGTTTTAAATAAGTTAATGTTATTTTTTCGTGCCAAATAAAACAAAATAGATGCTTCTACAATCCACAACAACGTAACCCAATTTCCATCAAATTGCACAGGAATAGTAATGGTTAAAAATGAAATAAACAACGCCCCGGATAAATATAACAATCCTTTATCCAATCTTTGGGTTTTAAAAACATAGAATGCCAAACCTAAATGTGGGAGTGCATGAAGCAGCGTAAAGATACCACTGTACATTTGATACATTTGGTGATTGTTGAGCATCAATTTGCCCATGGAATATGCAACAAAAGAATTGAAGAGAATTAAAATTACATGGACAGGATCTAACGGCTTTTTGCTATGGAAGTGATAGGCAATAAGGGCAAAATAAAAGGTTAAAAAATAGATCGCAGAAAAAGTTAAATATGTGGCCAAATATGAGTTTTCATCTATATTCAATAAACTTAAATATAGAAAAACACCCCAAGTAAAAATAAATGAATTGACAAGTATGGGTTTCCAATTTCTATAATAGGCCAAAACCAATATGCCACAGTTAATTAAACCCATATATGAAAACAGAAACAAAACATTGCCAGAGTTGTTGCTTAATAAAAATGGAGTGAGGTATGCGCCAATAAGGCCAAAATGGGCAATGATTTGTAAGTTAAAAAACAATGCCATCCAAACAGCAATTGCTGTCAATAAAAGCATAATCACAAAAGCCACAGGTTGTGGAATCATGTTGTAATAAGCATACGCAGCAAAGGAAATTAAATACAATATGGCTAAACCTGTAGAAACCAAACTGGCTCCAAAGGCATTGTATTTTGATTTCAATTTTAATCCAAAAAAAACAAATGTAACACCCGATAGCATTGATAAAACAACCCGCATTAATGGGCTTAACAAACCATTGTCTATAGAAAATTTAATGCCCAAAGAAACACCTATAATTAGAATAACGATTCCTATTTTGGCCGAGATATTTTCTCCAATGAATTTCTCCCAGTTCCTTTGTGCTGGAGACTCAACCGTTTCAATAGGCGGGTTTTGTGCGTTTACTGGAGGCAAATCTGCCGTTTTCGGGTATGGAATTTGTGCTTTCTCTAAAGTTCCGGTTATGGGTTTATTTGCCATATCCGTTTCTGGTATTTCAATCACATCCGGTGCTTTGTAATTTTTACTTAGCGCAATAAAATCTGATTTTAACCCTTGAATATCATTAGACAATGCCTCATGTTGTTGCATTAAAGCAAGGATGCGATCCTTTATTTCCTGCAAATTGGTTTCCATAGCATTGGGTATATATGCGCAAATTAGACAAATTTATTTATTCTGGCATAGAAAATCAGAATAATTCTGTTTTGCAATTAGGGGGAAACCATCTTGCCTTTTTTCAAAGAGGCATTTGAAGATACAAGCCATAGGCCGGCAAAGCACAATGCAGCATTTAATAAAATCAACTCAAAACCAAACTGATATCCTCTTAACCAATCAGAACTATTTGCAGTAATTGCCCAACAAATTGCTGGTGCGGCGATACAAGGCACCCAAGACCATTTGTCTTTTAAATTCCGTCGGGTTAAGAACCCAAAAGCATATAACCCTAGCAAAGGTCCATATGTATATGTAGCCGCTTTAAACAAATTACGGATTACAGAATCGTCGTTTAACATTCTAAACAGAACAATAACCAGCAGCAACAAAACTGCGAATGAAATGTGAACGATATGGCGTACATTTCTTTGCCTCAACTCTCCCATTTTTTCATTCTTTTGTATTCTTAAAAAGTCGAAACAAAACACAGTAGTTAAGGCTGTTAAAGCACCATCCGCACTCGGATAAGCCGCACTAATCAAACCAATTAAAAAAATCAAACCCGGCACTATTCCCAAGTATTTTAAAGCAATTGTAGGAAATAATGCATCTGTATTTTTGGGATCAATTGCAATTCCCTTTTCATTGGCGTACCAAATTAAAGCAGCACCTAAAATAATGAACAAAAAATTAACCACTACCAGCACTGTAGTAAAAGTCATCATGTTTTTCTGGGCTTCTTTGATGTTTTTACAACTCAGGTTTTTCTGCATCATTTCTTGATCAAGACCCGTCATTGCTACTGCAATTGCAGCGCCGCCTAAAAAGTCCTTTAGGAAATAATTTTTATGCAAAAAATCCCAATTAAACAAGGATGTTTTACCCGTTTGTAGCAGTACATCTGTGAAACTTTGGCCAGCACTTTTCACACCTATACCCAAACTATGTTCACACCAAACCAACCACAATGTAAAACCCAGCGCCAGAAGCATAAATGTGGTTTGCAAAGTATCCGTCCATACAATGGTTTTTACACCACCCTTGTAGGTGTAAAGTAGAATTAAAACCATGAACACAGCCACAGTTGCATAAAAAGGAACATGCAAAGCATCGAAAACAAAAATTTGCAATACGTTGATGACAATGAACATGCGAAAAGAAGCACCAATAACCCTACTTAAAATAAAAAAGGCGCTGCCAGTGCGGTGGCTTATAGGTCCGAAGCGCTGACCCAAATATCCGTAAATACTTGTTAGTTGTAATTTGTAGTACACAGGCATTAAAACATATGCTATGATGATATAGCCAAAAATATAGCCAAAAACAACTTGCATATAGGTAAAATTCTTATTGAATACATCACCAGGTACACTCAAAAAGGTAACTCCGCTAAGGCTTGCCCCTATCATTCCGTAGGCCACTAACCACCATTTGGAGGAACGCGAGCCAATGAAATAGGCGTTATTGTCTGCCTTACGGCTGGTTAGCCAAACGATGAAAAACAATAGAGCACTGTAAGCCGCAAAAACGGTAAGTAGTAGCGTTGGGGACATAGAAAATTGATATTTTAAGGAGTAGTAATGTGTTAGGAATTAAATGTTGCTAAAAAACTGACAACTAAACTGGTTATAAGAAATTTAAGCTTCAGTATTAGTTTAGGGGTAAGCTCCTTAATCAACTTTCAATATTAGTTTGGATATTTATAAATACCAAACACAATTATTTGGCCACTTTATCAGGTAATCCAAAAAAAGTTCAACATGTTAAACCATAAGCCAAATTGAAAAAAGATTAGAACCTTTTGGAGGTTCGATTTACTATTTACATAAACTTAAAAATGCTATTTAGTAAAATACAACCAATTACTTCGTATTTTTTATTTTATAGTATTTTTGAACATTGATAAATCTATCTGGCTCCGCTAATCTTGCCAGTTTTACCGAAAATGAAATTGAAAATTGATCAATAGATTGGTCGTACATTTTTTTTAATCGTTCTTTATGCAATTTGCAATCACTATAATACATTTCGGCGAGTAGTAACTTAATTTTAGGAGTGCTGCAAATTATTCTTTCATGGTAGGATATAACTTTATACTTATGTTTATATTTTCCGATAACTATAAATGAATCATTTTTTGAAAAATCTGTCCAGGAATTAAAAAAAGTATCCTCGTACAAATTTAGTTCTAAAATTGTCAGCTTTTCTACACTTAAGGAACTTGTAAAAAGTGATAGTAAAACGCAAATTATGATAATACTCGCCAATCTCATACTATTTCCAAATATTTTTTTGTTGAATAGAAATTAATTCCCCTTGTGAGGGTTTGGAGTTGTAAAATATCATGTTTTCATTTTCCCAAGCAACAAACTGATTGGACTCTACTCGAACTTTAATCATTGTTGTATCAAAGTTTGTCCAATCTGTTGTGCGTAATAAATAATACTCCGCGTTTTGAATAGTCAAAATCATATGCCGATTACCTAATCTAACATACCCAAGTACAAAAAACATATCACTTTGTTGATGAAGCTGGGGTAAATTTGCCAAAATTCCCCTTGGAATTTGAATTTTACCAAGTTCAACACAAGTTAAACAAGGTAAGCGCTTTGCCGAATCACCTGTGAATAAATAGGGGAAAATACTGTACATTTTCATTACACTATCAACCTCAAAAACACCCATGTAAGTATTTTCAGCATCGTATTCATAAAATAAACCGGAAGGGATAAGATCTTTAATTGGTTTAATAAAATTTATACTATTCTCTTTAAACTCATACTCACCTCTGAATATTGCTGATTTTGAATTTGATACAATGCTTTTATTAATACAGTAAGATTCAAATTCGTTTGAATGTTGCATACTGCGAATTGGATAAGAGCCATAATTATAAAAATCAGTATCATTAGAAGCATTATGATAATACCACATGCAGGTATCCGATTTCAAGTTAAGTACCAAATTACTGGATCTAATTTGATAATTTGAATCCCCTAATAAGATTACAATTTGCATATTTCCAACTATAAATATATTTGTATCCGAAGCTACAATATCCTGTGGAATAAACTCATCTGCATCTGCATAAAAACTGCTTCCCTTTCTAAGTTCGTTTCTAAACGCTAGGGCTGAATTTACTAAATGCGTATCATTTTTATAGTGTTTTTTATAAATTAATTCGTACTTTTTGTCAATATACTTTCCAACATCAATCACGCTTTCCGTTCCCGTAATACCCTCTAATTTAACTAATTTTGATGTACTATTCGAAACAAAATAATAATTTTTATTAAACTTGTGACAACTATACTTGTAGATATTATTCAGTAAATTAGATTTATAAATTACTTCATTTTTTGTTAAACTGGCTAATTCCTTTGAATCTACTACTTCTTTGCCTGTATAATATTCCCATTTCCTTATTAAATTACCATTCAATAATAAACCAAGTTGGTCTACAGCTAATTCGCTATGATTAAAACGAGATGTATTGAATTCCATTTTCCAACCCATAATAATCCAATTGTGAAAATATTTCATTAATCTTTCCTTCTCGCCAACATTTATGTCTGGAAACAATAGAAGTTGCGAATTTACTTTAATTTTATCATTCGATACGGTTGAAAGATATTGATTAATATTTGGAGGTGAGAAAAAATTGACACAATCGCCTATTCTACCTTTAAATATAAAATTATAAATATTAGTATCTTTTTTTTCTATCTGACCATTGCTGTTTTTAATATAAAAACAGATAATTGCAATAAGAAAATAAATATGCAACTTTACTCCTAGATGCATTTTTAGTTTAGAATCCACAAAAATCATTTGAATACATGTCATACATACCAAAAACCCTCATTTTTGCGGAACACAAGTCGCCACTTGAATTGCTGTAATTTCGAGCAGTTCCTAGATATGTGACTGGACCACACAAATTACCATAAATAGCCATCCAAAAGCCGCCTCCGTAAATATTTGTTGGAAACCATACTTGTGTAGTCGAGCAAGAAACCCCATTTGCTGGGATTAAGTCATTATAAGTAGTATCATTAGCTCGTAATATTGTTTCAAGTTCAGCGCTTAACGGCTCAACAATGATTCCCCCCACAAAATCAATACTTCCATCTGCTAGAAAAGTAGTCCCATTTAGTCCATGAACCTCATATGTAACTCCATCTACCACTTTTAAAACTTTTGCAACTTGTGCAACCAAACTAGTCAAAGGTAGTAAAAGTGCAATTATTATTGCTTTTTTCATAACGCAAAGAAAGAAAAAAAAACGAGACCAATGTCATATAAATGCAATATTTTCAAGAAATGCTTCGTTAAAACGGCAATTGAATTATATAGGGGTTGCTGAATAACTCACAATAGATTGATTTATATATATTTGCATACATTTAAACGAATAAACATGCAAGGTAAAATTACATAAAAGCCAATAAAATCGAACAGAAGGCTTGCATTTGCGCAAAAATACATAAGTCCCAATCAATTAATTTTAGATGGATTTAGGACCCCATTCGAGCATCAGTTAACCAAGGAGAATAGATGGGTTAAACTTTCTGGGTTAATGCCATGGGATAGCGTTATTGGTATGTACAATAAACAGTTTACTTCTACGGAAGGCAGACCACCTATAAACGGGCGTGTGGTGATAGGTGCTGTAATTATCAAACAGATTCTTAATCTATCTGATAGAGAGACTGTTTCTCAGATTCAAAAAAATATGTTTATGCAATATTTTTTGGGTTATTCGAGCTTCACAAATGAACCTCCTTTTGATGCAAGCTTGTTTGCGGACATTCGAGAACGATTAAATTTATCAATCACAACAGCCATTTCAGAATTGGTTATGGCTCATAACGTTGAGAACATTTAACAAAATAAGCAAGCATCCGAAAAAAAAGAAACATACAAGGACGACAATCAAGACCATCACATTGAAGGCAATGATACAGAAGCTAAAGAAACAATATTGCACAAAGGCTCATTGGTGATGGATGCCACAGTGGCTCCTCAAAACATCACCTTCCCTACAGATTTAATGGTTCTTAATGCCGCTAGGGTGAAAATCATTGATAAGCTTTACAATAAAGAGGTACATTTAGCGTTAAAACTGTGAACCTACAGAAACATTGCTCCAAAAGATTTTTTGTTGACCATCAAGAAAAAGAACAAATCACACAAGGAATTAAAAGAAGCCAATGCAAAGCAACTTAGATACCTAAAACGGAACCTTGGGCACATTGAAGAACTTTTGACACCCTACCAAAACAACATCACAAAATCCCCTCTGAAAGAAAAACTAGCTGATTATTATCAAACGATAAAGAAAGTTTATGAGCAACAAAATTATATGCTCGAAAATGGATTAAATAGCGTTGAGAACAGAATTGTAAACATCCATCAGCCTTACGTAAGACCTATTGTGAGAGGGAAAGAAGGCAAAAAAGTAGAGTTTGGAAGTAAGATACAACTGGTGCTTATCAATGGATTTGGTTTTATTGACAAATTAGATTGAAACAACTTTAATGAGGGGACTTGTTTAAAGCATTCAATCGAAAATTATCATAAAAGATTTGGATTTTATCCTGAAAAAGTTCTAGCTGACAAAATCTATTGCAATCGGGAAAACCGAAGTTACCTCAAGGAACTTGGCATAAAACTAGAAGCCAAACCACTATGCAGACCAAGCAAAGAGGCAATGTCAATTCATGTAAGTCCTGGAGAACAAAATCCTATTGAAAGAAAGTTCAGTCAGGCTAAAATAGCTTATGGGATGAATAATATCATGGCTAAATTAAAGACAACTTCCGAATCTTGGATAGGATCAATCGCAATGGTGTTAAACCTCGTCAAATTGGCGGGGATAACACCACTATGGATTAAACTCATAATACTGAAAATAAAATTTGAATTGAAATACCTTAATAGTCAAGGTAGCAATACCTTGAGATTAACAGCAACCCCTATTTAATTATCAAATATTTGTGACACAATACTATACAGAGATGAGGTTTAAATGAATCTTTCAATTCAAATATGTTCAAATTACAAAAACTTTTACAGTATCCCATTCTAAATTTTGTTATTGATTTATTTTTTATTGGCTAAATATTTTTCTAAATCTTTTAACGTTTTTACAGAATTGGGCAATGGATTTAGTGCCAAATAAACCAGCGAATTGTTTTTTATGGATCTAGCCTTGTATTCTTGGGCATTTAAAACAAAAACCCTGTTTTTGCTGTCCACACAAGCAATATACTGCAATTTATTAGGACTGATAAGCACATTGTAATTGTCTTGCGCACCAAAACTTTGATAACTAAAAGGCAATTGATGCGCCACGAATGCACGTTTCACATCCAATGGAATGCCGCCTTCATCGGTAAATTTAATGATAATTGAAAACGTATCTGGTTGTTGCACTGGACTACCCCAACTGAACAAACCCAAACTGCGAATTTTTATTTCTCGCACGATAGCACCTTTGGGCTTAGCAGACGGATTGAACAAGGCAGCCCTAGTGGCATTGGTTTCTGATGTACTTTGGCTATTTATATATTTTGAAAAAGCTGCTTCTTTTTGCGTGCGAATTGATTTGTATTTTAAATATTTACGGTTAAATTCTCCTTGCCCAAATTTTGCTTTTGTAGGACTATTTTTATATTTTTCTGAAGGTGTTTGTATGTCCAATCGCCAATATCCATCATCGGTTCTTAGATCCATCACATAGCCAGGCCCCACAGCTTCTATGCGCACATCACTGTATACTTGACCGCGAATAAATTGGGCACTGAAATCGCGCGGATTCATAGGTGTTTTAATTTCAAATATGTAATTTTCAAATGCTTTTAATTCAGGAAACAATGTTGCCGTTTTATCGTAAATCTGAAACTTAACAACGCCTTCTTCTGTTTTTTTATCTACAAATTCTTTTTTTAATCCTATGAGGTTTTTTCCGCGTTTAAGCGTATAACTTCCTATTGCAGGAGCACGGTCTTTTACTGGTGCTACCCAATATCCACCAGTGTTTTCCAAACTTACTTTCAATGTACCTTGGTCCAATAAATAATAATATCCTTTGGTATCAAACCGTCTATTTATATCCGATTTATCGGCACCAAATATTTCTTTTGCCGATTTTTTTCCTGCATAAAAATTATAAAAATCTAAAGGAACCAATTTAGAATCATCAAAGGCATAATCGTAATCATAAAAATTATCCCATTTGTTCTTTTTTATATTCCATGCATAAAAATGCCCTGTAGTATCTAGTTTGTCTAAAAACACTATTTTAATAAAATATCCATCGCGCAATTGCAATTTGTCATTCGCTGCAGATGCCGCAATATCCAGCAGTCCTACAGGTGCAATTTGGTAGCGTCGCGCGGCACTATCGTATTCCATGCTTTGGGATTGGGCAAATAATTTGGCCGGCGAATTTAGCCATTTACATTTTAAGGCATATTCGCCCCGTACAGGTTTTTCATTCACTCCCATGGATTGCTTTGGAATCAAAATGGCCACGTCTTTTCCCAAATAATACACACGATCTTCTTCGTTGGATCCCACGAAATTGAACACCATTTCAGGGAAATCATTTAACAATGGTTTGTCTTTTGAATATTGAAAAAACGTTGGCGATTGGGGTTCTCTAAGTTTCACAAAATCGGCGAATGAAGATATATCTGCAGAGTCTCCATTGTCATACACAATGGGGGCAAATCTTGCATTGGGAAATAGTAAATTTATGTGATTGATATCCCATGGAAACAATTCCGCGTCATTGGCTTTGTAAAAAAAATTGAGAAATACTTGTTCATTGTTTCTTGTAAACTCAATGTTTCTGCGCAACACAGGAATGTTGTCTAAATATTTTTCTGATAGCCAGCTGAGGTTGTCAATTGCAGTAAATGATTCTAGGTTATGCAAACAATTTATTTCTACTGGAATGTCGCTAATCTTATCTACGCTGATTCCAAATTGTTTTATATTTTTTAGCTTACAAACCTTATTCACCACAATTTTCAACTCCTTGGCCACAAAGGGTGCTATAAGTGTAAGTGATTTAATTTTGGTTAGCGCATCCAAGAAGAAATAATCTTCGGGCACAATTTCAAAAATCAATGTCAAGCCGTTTAATGAACCCAAATTGTTGTTCATTAAAATCTGATCTTCTTTGCCATTCCTAAGAAAAAGAGTCACGTTATCCACCCATTCTAGCTTTTCTAAATCGTTGTCGGTAAGTTGGCCACCAAATTTTAGCAATTGCACATCCTGCAAGTCGTCTAATAGTTCCAAAACAGCAGCCACTTTGGTAATATCCACATTTCCATTGACGCGAACACGCTGCACTCCATAAAATTTTTGCAGGTTGTTTTTTAAATGATCTAAGTCTTTTTGGTCGCGAATATCTATGGCAAGATTGATACCCGCAGATGCCTTTTGTGGACAGACATAGGTTTGGGCATTGGATGCAGTGCCCAGAAAAAACAAAACAACAACAAGTAAACTTGTTCTATTCATGCCCATTAACGACCGCAAAAAGCCCGCCATATATTTTACAAAGATGCAAAACAGGATCAATATATCCTCCCCAGAATATTGGTGTGTATGAAAATGAATACAAACTAGTATGGGCAGCAACTATATCTCTTCTGCCAATTGTGAGCTACCGTAGGAATAAAATTAAAATAAACAATTAATTACTTTTTAAATTTGCTTAAAAAGCCACCAACTTTACCTACCATTCCCATTACACCAGAATCTAAACCAATGAACTTCATTGCACCTGCCATATCCTGTGAATAGCCACCTTCATCGTAGCGTTTTTTAAGTCCATTTAAAGCAAAACCAAGGGCAGTTTCTGCCAATTGCTGCTTCTTTTCAGGCTCCCAATCCAATGCATAATAAGAGTCCGTAATTTTATTCATTAATTCGTTATAATAACTGCTGTTTTTTACAGCTTCTGCGCCACCAGAAAACATATTTTGCAACTCTCCCATTTTTCCACTCATGGCCAAACCTTGAATATATTGCATTGCCGCTTGGGTTGTAAGGTCAAAATGGGCTTCGCTTTGGCCTTCTGTAAAGCCAAATTCAAAACCATGTCGCAGGTGAAACTCTTTGCTTATTTCTTTTAAATATTCTTGAATTTTCATTTTTGTTTTTTGTATAATCAACTCGCGCGCTGTTGCTGTGTACCTTAAAACCAGGAGGATCTTTTGCGACGGGTACTACCAATGCCTAAAACGCCCAACAATCCACGGGTCAATTCGCGTACAACAGTTCGGCCCACGCTGCTATTCACTGCCTGTTCAATCACAGATTTTTCGCGTCTTTCTGGCTTGGCTTCTTCTTTTTTGATTTCTTCTTGCTTCTTAATTTCTTCCTGTTCTTTTTCCTTGGCTTCTAGCTTCTTTAGAAGAATTTCTGATGCCGATTCTCTGTCGATAGTTTCTGCGTATTTTTTACTAATTTTAGAATTGGCAACCATGGTATTGATTTCAGAAGGTGTAATTACATCCATTCTGCTACCTGGCGCGCAGCACATAGTATGCACCAATGGTGAAGGAATCCCTTTTTCGTTTAACACAGTAACCAATGCTTCCCCAATACCTAGTTGGGTAAGTAGGTCGTCGGTTTTATAAAAATCGGTGATTGGGTAATTTTCTGCCGCTTTTTCTATGTCCTTGCGATCCTTGGCCGTAAAAGCCCGCAATGCATGTTGCAATTTAAAACCCAACTGACCCAAAATTGCGTCGGGAATATCTGCTGGATTTTGGGTAACAAAGAAAATGCCCACACCTTTGCTTCGAATTAACTTTACCATAGTTTCTACTTGGTCCAATAAAACTTTCGGTGCATTGTTAAAAATCAAATGGGCTTCGTCAATGAAAATGACCAATTCCGGTGCATCTGGGTCGCCACGTTCTGGCATGGTGGCATATATTTCCGCCATTAAGCAGAGCATAAATGTGCTAAATAACAAGGGTTTATCTTGAATATCTGTTAATCGCATTATATTGATAAAGCCTCGCCCACTATCATCCAATCGCAAAAGGTCTTCTACTTCAAAACTGGTTTCTCCAAAAAACTTATCTGCGCCTTGCTCTTCAATTCGAATTATATTTCTAAGAATTGTACCCACACTTTGGGTGCTAACCAAGCCATAGTTTTTCTCAATTTCGTCTTTGCCATCTTGGCTAATATATTGCAATGCTTTGCGCAAATCGGTAATGTCCAACAATGGCAATTTGTTATCATCGCAATACTTAAATAAAAGACTGATTGTACCGCTTTGAACGTCGTTTAACTCTAAAATTTTAGATAACAGCACTGGGCCAAATTCACTTACAGTAGCGCGCATGCGGGTTCCCGGTTCATCGCTTATTGTGAGCAATTCTGCGGCATTGGTTAGTGCTTTCCATTCAATGCCCAATTTTGTATGGCGTTCTTCAATTCTTGGACTTGTTACCCCCGGCTGCGAAATTCCAGATAGATCTCCTTTGATGTCCATTAAAAGCACGGGAACCCCCTTTTGACTTAATTGCTCTGCTATATGTTGAAGGCTTTTGGTTTTTCCAGTGCCAGTTGCACCTGCAATTAAACCATGTCGGTTAAAGGTTTTCAAAGGTGCACAGACTTGCAGTCCAGCTACATTTTGAGCATCCAACATTGCTCCACCCAAAATAATTTTATCGTTAGCAAAGGTATATCCTTCCTGAATTTTGGTTGTAAATAAATTTATATCCGCCATATCTGCTGCGAATATCTATAATAAATCGGAAGTGTGCGGATTGATTTTTAAGAATTTTTAAATTCTACGAATTGAGTGGAAACTGTGGGTAAGAGAGGTGGATTCGCTGTGAATAATGCCTGAATGATTAATTTTGTCTATTCTTACCCGGCCTGAAGCGTGAATGATTTGATTATTTTCTGCCAAAACTCCTACATGGTTGACTTTATCGTCTTTGTGAAAAAACACCAAATCGTTTGGCATTCGATCATTCCATTCCACTTTTTCGCCAATTTGAACTTGTTGATTTGCATCTCTTGGAATGCTTTTGTTTTGCATTTTAGCGCACACTTGGGTCAGTCCGCTACAATCTATGCCACAATTGCTGCGCCCTCCCCATAAATAGGGAACAAATAGAAAACCTACCGCCAATTCCCATAAATTTTCTGGCACTCGGGGATTTCGCACGGTTATATAAAATTCATGCCCGTCTAGCACCAAAGGTTCGTCGGATGGCAAATTGCTGCCTGCGCTTAAGTGAATGCGGGTGAGTCCGTCGCAAAAATAGGCCGACTGGTTGGGCATCAGCTTGGTCCATGGTTTCTCGTTTTCGGCCATAGGTACCAAATAATTTTCAGGAATCCAACCTTTATAACCGTCGAAATTGCATTTTACAAAGAGCCAATCTTGGGTTCTGTCTATAGCTTTACAAGATTCGCCAAAAAGCATAGATGAAACCATTTCCGAGGCTGAGGAAGATTCTTTGCGCAATGGCGCCCAAGTTTGCAAACAACGGTAATTCAACAGTATTTGGACATCTTCATTTGTAAAAGGTTGCCCTAAAGCAAAATCCATGGTTAAATAATTTTAAACGTGCAATCTTTCTTTGCGATCGAGCAGCACCTCTTTGCTTTCTACATGATCTGGATCTTGTACGCAGCAATCTACAGGACAAACAGCGGCGCACTGTGGTTCTTCATGAAAACCAGTACATTCTGTACACTTGTCTGGAACGATGAAATAGACTTCATTGCTCACGGGTTCAAACTTATGGTTTACATCTACAACATTGCCATTTACCAATTTAAAAGTACCGCTTACTTCGGTGCCGTCGGCCAATGCCCATTGCACGCCAGCCTCATAAATCGCATTATTCGGACATTCAGGCTCGCAAGCCCCGCAATTTATACATTCCTCAGTAATGATGATTGCCATGTAATTGAAATCAGCCACAAAGTTAAGACTAATGAGTGTTAGTTGAAATCCGAATTTTCTTTCTTTGGGTCTAAATATCATTTTTTTTCGTTGGCAAGAAAATTTAAACCCAACAAATATGTACTTTTGGAGCTACTCAGCTATGATTATTGGAATTTTAAGTGACATTCATGATAAACTTGATCATTTGGACAAGGCAATCTCCCTTTTAAAAGAAAAAGACTGCAGTGAAATTATCTTTTGCGGAGATTTTTGTGCCCCGTTTGCTGCAAAACGATTGGCTGAAAGCAACATAAATGTGCACGCCGTTTTTGGAAACAACGATGGCGATCGTTTCCTGATCCAAAAAGTAACAACATCCTTCCCAAATTTTAAATTGTATGGCGAATACATAGGTGATACAGATAGCCAATTGGTGCTAGATGGCGTAAGGATGGGTGTGACCCACTATCCATATTATGCAAAACCAATGATAAAAACCGGGTGGTACGATTGTGTATTTTACGGACACAGCCACAAGGCAGACAAACAATTGTATGCTAGCAATTTAATGTTAAACCCTGGCGAAATTGCAGGCATCTTCGGTGCCCCTAGTTTTGCGGTTGTTGATACGAAATCCATGAGCAGCGAGATTGTTTTTTTTTAAAAAACGATTAAATCAGAAATTAAAGCACCTTTGGATCAATACGTTTTGGTCATCGTTTCGGGAATGACAATAATAAAATCTGCCAATTTCTGGTTATCTTTTTCCAATTTGGTAACCACCTTTTGTTCTGCGCTGGCTATGGTTACAATTTTCAAATTCGGATTTGCCTTTTTCAAATACCAATACATGCTTTCAAAATTGTTGCTGTGATAGCTGCCGTTATAGTGAATGAAAATTTGACCTGGCTTCCAGTTTTGCAAGAGAAAATGCGACATGGTTGCGTCTTTAATTGCTTGTGCCATAGGAAAATTTTGACCCCCATGCCCTTCCATCATTTTTAACATGCTTTTGTAACAAACCAAATTGCTGTCGTACAGAAACGGAAGCGGTGTCATACATTGCTTTTCGGCTGCAGACAATGAATCCAATGCCGTTGGTCCTTTTTTAAACAACAAACTTGCATATTTGCGGGGAATATTGGTGGCAACAAAATGCAATCCACTGTCTTTTGCAAAATCCAAAAGGGGTTTGTAATCTGTAGCATAATTGGGCCACAAACGGCACTTCTTTTTAAAAGTATCCGCACTCATTTCACCTTTGAGATAGGAAGAAACAGCCCATTGATTGTCTGCTTCAAACATTTCTGCGCCCAATACTGTATTTTTTCCTTTTTTAAGATAAATGTCTTTGGTTAGCTCATATTCTAGCCAATGACAAATGGGATTGTTGTGGAGTTCTCCGATAAGCACAATATCTGCTTTGGATGCCGCACTAAGCATAGCTTCATAAGAACTAGGTTTGTTGTTTTTAGAATAAATGGCAAATGCCGATTTTTCTCCTTTAAATGCCAACGCGCATAATGCCATTATCAGAGGCAGTATAATTTTCTTCACCTTTCAAATTTAAGGGATAGTTTTCAATTCACAAGAAAGCCAAAACAGAAGGATGGGCTTTTGAATAAATCAACTTTCGGACTTGTTCTATTTGTTCAAATTCAGGTGTGTTATTTTGAATGACAATATCACATTTATCACGCAAGGGTAAAATAAAGGAATTGTATGCTGGAATTACATGATGCATCCATTGGTACATGCTTTTCTCTTCTGATATTCCTCTTTTTTCTAAGTCGCGTTTCAATCTTCGTTCCAAGTTGTTCTGGCGATCGGCTTCAACAAAAACCCTAGCTGAAAGCAGCCTGTCAATTTCCATATGGTGCATAAAAAATAAACCCTCTATCACTATTATAGGTGCTGGGGGAACCCAATATTCTAAGGGTAAAGGATTTATAATTTCAAAAGGGTAAGATTGAATTAAAACAGGATGTCCTTCAATCAATTGCAACAAATCTTGTTTGCATCTTTCTGAATCTAGCGCCTCTGGTAAATCAAAATTCACAAACCCATTGGCATCCTTTTTCTGGGTTTCAAATGGGCGGTAATATTCATCGTACATGAGAACAGCAATCGAATTTCCAAATTCTGAAATTAAATGGTTAACCAACCAAGATTTTCCAGAGCCACTCAATCCCGTAATTCCTATGATAAAAGGTTCGTAACGCCCAGAATCATTCATTTTTTGCTTTTACGAAAATGCTTTTCTTTGGTTACATCGCCATTCTGGTCGAACCATTGTTTCATCAGCAATTTACCATCAGCATCGTAAAATTTCCATTCGCCTACCATGGTTCCTTGGTCGTAATTGCCTTCCCTGCACTGATAATGGGTGTATAAACCATATTGCCAAAACCCATCTGGTAAGCCGGAAACATAATTTCCAATAATGTCTATACCATTTGATCTTGTAAACAAGTGTGCATCCCCTTTGTGCTTTTTGCGATTTACTTTTACAACTTCAGATTTTGATTTCCAAAACTTATACAAACCATTCAATTTACCTTCATACCAGGTTTCCATTTTTAGGGTATCTCCATTGATGTCGAAATCATAAAAAGCACCCGATTTTATGCCCAATGCGTAGTTTTCTTCTCCAATTAAGGCACAATTAATCTCATTCCAGATTCGTCTAACGCTGTCTATTTTGCCATTTTTATAATAACTTTCTTCCGCGGCACATCCACTTTTATGGAAAAGGTAGTACCTGCCATTGCGCACCCCATTTTTGTAAACACATTCATACCGCACCAATGAATCAGGGTAAAAGGCAATAACCTCCCCATCAGGCAAATCGTTCACAAAAAAGGAGACTTGCTCAGGTGCCCCATTGCCGTACCAAGATTGGGATGGGCCCGAACGAACACCGCTGCTGTAATTGTTTTTATACCGAACAATGCCATTGTAATAATAACTTATGATTTCGCCATCCAATGCTTCGTCTTTAAAATTGCCTTCAGCTTCCTTTGCACCGCTAGGATAATGGTAGGTGTAATGGCCGTTTTTCAATCCATTGGCATAGGTAATTTCATTGAACAAATTGCCTTCATCGGTAAACTCCTTATATACACCTGATTTCAAACCATCTTTCCAACTAAATTCCTCGTGTATTTTTTTGTTGTCCCAAAAAGTAAAAGAAAGCCCTGTGTAAGGTTTGCTTTTATAGTAGGCCATATTGTTGTTAATTTCCAAAGCTTCATGCTTTATTTTTTGTACTCCTGGGGTTGCAGGTTGTGCTATGCATTTTAACGATAACATTGCCATAAGAAAGATGAATATATTGCGCATATTAAAAAAACTTTTCAATATTAATATCTCGGCGTAGCTTTGCATTTTGTTTTTTACCCACATGTATTTAGAAAAGGTAAGACAATATTGCATAGAAAAGCCCATGGTAACGGAAGATTTTCCATTTGACAGTGAAACCATTGTGTGGAAAGTGGCGGGTAAAATGTTCTGTTTGGGCAATGTGGACGCATTTGAAAGTGTAAATCTCAAATGCAATCCTGAAAAAGCATTGGAGCTTAGGGAAGCTTTTCATCAAATTACACCTGGATACCATATGAATAAAACGCTGTGGAACACAGTTTTATTCGAAGGCTTGACCCAAATTTTTTTATTTGAGCTTATAGACCACTCCTATGAAGAAGTGGTACAGAAATTGCCAAAAAAAGTAAAAGATCAATTATAAGATATAAATGAACAGAATATTATTAGTTTCACTAGCCTTACTAATTGGGCTGCAATCCTTCGGGCCAAAAAAACCCAAAGCCAAGAAAGAGAAAACAACCAAGATTGAAAAAATTCGCAAAGACAACTTGCCGGCGCGAATGGTTTACAAACCCAAAAAGACCAAAACAGGAAACATATTAACCAAAGAATATATAGTGGAATCTTACTACAGCAAATTTGAAGATGGCATTTATGCCGAATTCAACACGGACAGCGGACGCATTATCTGCAAACTATTTTATGACAAAGTACCCGTAACAGTGTGCAATTTTATTGCACTTTCTGAAGGTTCAATGCCAAACTCTGCACGCAAATTGGGTGAACCTTTTTATGATAATTTGAAATTCCATAGGGTTATCAGCAAAGCCAATGGCGATGGGAATGACTTTATGGTGCAAGGTGGAGACCCTCTGGGAACGGGTGCTGGCGGACCAGGATACCAATTTGAGGACGAGTTTCACCCAAGTTTGATTCACGATTTGCCAGGTACGCTTAGCATGGCCAACTCTGGCCCCAATACAAATGGGAGTCAATTTTTCATTACCCACGTTCCCACTTCTTGGTTGGATTTTAAACATTCCGTTTTTGGAAGGGTTGTGGAAGGCATGGATGTGGTCAACGTTACGCGAACGAACAACGCATTAAAAAGTGTACGTATCATTCGCAAAGGAAACCAAGCATTGGATTTTAAAGGGGACAGTACCCATTTCAATGAATTGCGTGCAGATATTAAAAAACAGCAAGACTTTGGAATGTATGAAAACGAAGTAAAAAAACGTTACCCAAATGCCATTAAAACATCCAGTGGACTTTGGTATAGTGTTACAACAGAAGGAAACGGAAAAGTTCCTGAAGATGGAAAATTGATGGTCTTAAATATAGTAGGAAAGCTTGCCAGTGGCAAGGAATTTGACAACAGTAAAAAAAGTGGTGCCCCAATAACCCTTACTGCCGGTCAAATTGGCTCAATAAAAGGATTAGATGAAGGCCTTTCATTGATGAAAGAAGGTGGCTCTCACACACTTATTATTCCTTCCACTTTGGCCTTTGGCAGCCGCGGTGCTGGCCAAGAAATTCCACCCAATAGCACTTTAATTTTTGAGATTGACTTAATTGAGATTAAAGAACAAGATAAATCATTGGATTATGCCACAGATGCTTCTGAAGTTTTAAAACGTTTTCCAACGGCAAAACTTACCGCCTCTGGTTTATGGTACGTTGTAGAAAAAGAAGGAACTGGAGCTTTAGCAACAGCAGGAATGACAGTAACCGTGCACTACAAAGGCGATTTGGCAGACGGAAGCACATTTGACAGTTCTTATGGAGGACAGCCTTTTGAATTTAAATTGGGTGCAGGAAATGTTATTCCCGGTTGGGATGAAGGAATAGCCATGATGAAAGTGGGTGCCAAATACAAACTCATTATTCCATCAAAACTGGGCTATGGAAGCGCCGGCTACCCGCCTGTTATTCCAGCAAATGCAACCTTAATTTTTGAAACTGAATTGGTTGGTGCCAAATAAAAACAATTAACCGTAAAAAAGCACTTCTGTTAAATGGAAGTGCTTTTTTTATGCTAAAAAATTGAGATACATGTATTTCATTTGTATATTATTATGGAAATTTTAACCTCCTTTAATGCATCTACGCATAAAATCATTGATTTATTAAATCAAACCACCAACGATACTTTGGTTTTCAAAATGGATGATGCAAAATGGTCAATTGCTGACATAATAGAGCATATAAATATTTCTGACAAATCTGGTTACGTTGCCATGTTAAGAACGGCACCAGCCCCGTCTAAAGACATATTGGAAGAGACACAAGAAAGGCTTCGCAAATTAGCGGCAGATACAAACTTTATAGCCATTGCTCCAGCTTCAGCAGCGCCATTGGGAAAAATAAAATCAACAGAAGAAGCCTTGGCATTGTTCCAGCCAACCCGCAATAGAATTGCTGACTTTGTTTCCAAAAACGAATTGGAAAGTTTGGCCATTGGATTTGAACATCCTAGGTTGGGGTTTTTAACTCGACATCAATGGCTTTTGTTTTTGGCTTGGCACTCAAACCACCATGCAAAGCAAATTGAAACGATTTTGCGCTATTGATGCTTTAACATCGGATTGTTTTTGTTTATGTTGAAAACTCATTCAAACATAATTTAATATAAAGGTATAATTTAAGTTAATTTTGCATCCCGTAACGTTCCAATTTTAGGAACGATATTTTATGAAAAAAGCCAAATATGTTTTCGTTACGGGCGGGGTTGCTTCATCCCTTGGTAAAGGCATTATTGCCGCATCATTAGCCAAATTATTGCAAGCTAGGGGTTACTCCGTAACCATTCAAAAATTTGATCCATACCTAAATATAGATCCAGGAACTTTAAATCCTTATGAGCACGGAGAATGTTATGTAACAGACGACGGGGCGGAAACCGATTTGGACTTAGGTCATTATGAAAGGTTTCTGAATGTACCCACATCGCAAGCCAACAATGTAACTACAGGTAGGGTTTACCAAACTGTAATTGACAATGAACGCCGTGGCGATTATTTGGGCAAAACGGTGCAAGTAATACCGCATATAACCGATGAAATAAAGCGTAGGATGAAAATCCTAGGCGATACGGGTGAGTTTGACATCGTAATTACTGAAATTGGCGGAACCGTGGGCGATATCGAATCGCTTCCATTTGTGGAAAGTATGCGCCAAATCATGTGGGAAATGGGAGAAGACAATGCCATTGTTATCCATTTAACTTTGGTTCCATATTTAAAAGCTGCGGGTGAACTTAAAACAAAGCCGACCCAACACAGTGTAAAAAACCTATTGGAATTGGGAGTACAACCGGACATTTTGGTTTGTCGCACAGAGCATTCATTAAACAATGAATTAAGAAGGAAAATTGCCCAATTTTGCAATTTGCAATTCAATTCGGTGATCGAAAGTTTGGATGTTAAAACCATCTACGAGGTTCCTATGGAAATGTTGAAAGAGAAGTTGGACAAAGTAGTTTTGGCCAAATTGAAATTAAGCACCAAAAACGACCCGGACCTATCTACATGGCGTGATTTTCTATTCAAATTAGAACATCCAAATAGCGAAGTGAACATTGCCTTAGTGGGTAAATATGTGGAATTGCCAGATGCTTATAAATCCATAAACGAAGCCTTTATCCATGCAGGTGCGGCCAATGAGTGCAAGGTAAAAGTTACTTATGTGCACAGTGAGCTAATAACAGAATTTAATCTTGCACAAAAACTCCATGGATTTGATGGGATTTTGGTAGCACCAGGCTTTGGAAGCAGGGGAATAGAAGGCAAACTTTTGGCGGTAAAATATGCACGGGAAAACAATATACCTTTCTTTGGCATTTGCCTTGGTATGCAATGTTCTGTCATTGAATTTGGCAGGAATGTTTTAGGATTAAAACAAGCCCATAGCAGTGAAATGGATCAATCTTCACCCGATGCCGTAATCGACTTGATGGAGGAGCAAAAAAGGATTTCAAATAAAGGTGGCACTATGCGATTGGGATCTTATACCTGCAATTTATTGAAAGGATCCAACGCAGCAAAAGCCTACGGCAAAACACACATAGCTGAAAGGCACCGCCATCGTTTTGAATTCAACAACAGTTACAAAGAGCTATACGAAAAAGCGGGAATGGTTGTAACAGGGGTTAATCCCGAAACTGGTTTAGGCGAAATTGTAGAAATCCCATCGCATAAATGGTTTGTAGGAGTTCAATTTCACCCAGAATTAAAAAGTACTGTAGCTAATCCGCACCCATTGTTTGTAAAATTTGTGAAAGCCGCAATGGGTTAAATGCTATTGCCAGTTCCTTGTTGTTTTTTTACATTACTTTTCTTCTTATCCAACTTGGTTTGTGAAGGTATTTTTGAAACTACATTTTTTACTTTGAGGTCTTTTTCTGCTATCCGATAATCTCTGAGCAAATGGTAAAACTCATCTTGAGACCGCACCTTAGTTGCCAGTTTATTGGAAGTCACCAACTCGTTTTTCATACCTTTATCTAACAATCGGGCTTTTGTGTTGTCTGTTAATTGGCATTCTAACATTTGGATAAGCTGTTCCTTGTATGCTTTATCCAATATGGGTACAGTAACTTCAATACGGTGTTCTATATTGCGCAGCATCAAATCAGCACTTCCCAAAAACAATTCTGGTTTGCCGTCATTTTCAAAATAAAATACACGTGCATGCTCTAAATATTTGTCTATAATACTTATGGCGCGAATATTTTCTTCATATCCAGTTAAAGGCAAGCAACAAATTCCACGTACAATTAAATCTATTTTCACGCCCAATTGTGATGCTTTGTAAATGGCCAAACACATTTCATCATCTACCAAACTGTTGATTTTTATAATTACACGTGCTTTTAATCCTTTTTTTGCATTTTCAATTTCACGGTTCAACAATTGTATAAAGCGAATGCGGGTGCTAATAGGACTTACCCAAATTGTTTTAGGTAGGAATTTCTCTGGCTTAAATGATTTTACCATTTCAAAAACTTGCATGCACTCCTCCCCAATTTTTTTGCGTGCCGTAATTAGGCTAAAATCACAATACAACTTTGCGGTTTCCTCATTAAAATTCCCTGTTCCAATATGCGAAATGTGCGTTGTTTCAAAATTTTTGCGCCTCGATATTACAATTAATTTACTGTGAATTTTATAATTGGGCACACCATACAATACATTGGCCCCTTCCTCTTTTAACTTTTCAGCCCAGTAAATGTTGTGCTCTTCCATAAACCGCGCACGCAATTCCATTACCACGGTAACAGCTTTTCCATTGTGTACTGCATTTATTAATGCATCCGCAATGGTGCTATTTTCAGCAATTCTATACAATGAAATGTGTATGGCAAATACTGATGAATCAATGGCAGCCTCGCGCAATAAACGAATAATATAATCGAATGGTTGGTAAGGATAGGAAAGTAAGATATCGTGCTTTTCCGCCAAATTTAAAAGCGAATTGGCGTTGTCTAATTCTTTAATTCTATGCGGACTTATATGCGGATAACGCATTTCTTTGCCACCTACGGAAGGGAATTTAATAAAATCACGGAAATTGTGATATTTACCACCAGAGATGGCACTTTCTTTTTCGATATGCAATTTGCGCATTAAAAAAGTTAAAATATCTTGGGGTATCTTTTTATCATAAATAAACCGCGTTGGTGCACCTGTTTTCCGTTGCTTTAAACTTTTTTCAATCTTCTCAGGCATGGTTATTCCCACCTCAGAGTCGATATCCAATTCAGCATCTCTGGTAATTTTAATGGTATGCGAAGTAAAAACATCAAAATCCAAACTCTTAAACAACACATCTAATGAACAACGTATAATATCATCCATTAATATAATTTTGGTGGTTTCACCCGTCCCTGGTAAAATATAAAAACGGCCTAGTGCTTTTGTAGGTATTCCTACAATGGCGAATTGTTTTTCTAAAGTCTGACTGTTTAAAAGACCAATTGCCAAATAAATATTGCCATCTTTCAACGTTGGCATTGGCTTGCCTTCATCCAACATCACAGGAAACAATTTCTGTGTAACCGTCCTTGAAAAATAATATCGAACACTTTTCCACTCGCTTTCAGTTAAATGGTGCTCATCTACAATGTGAATTTTTTGTTCTGCCAATGCCGGAATAATATCCTCATTGTATATAATGTCGAACTTTTTTTGCTGAACTTTAACCTTATTGCGGATTTCAACTAGCAATTTTTTTGCGTTATTTCTCTCACTTAGCGGCAATTTTTTTAATTGAGATATTCGCTGTACACCGGCAACCCTTACCCTGAAAAATTCATCCAAATTGTTTGAAAAAATACCTAAAAAACGAATTCTTTCTTCAAGCGGAACGTCTATATTTCTGGCTTCTTGTAGTACCCTATCGTTGAATGAAAGCCAACTCAATTCTCGGTTTAGTAAATCTTCTTTTTTTAAACCAATTTTGGATACTTTTTTTTTAATTTTCTGTTTTTTATTCATAACTCAATTCTGCAAATACTGGAAAATGGTCGCTATAACCGTTTAAATATTCTTTGCCACCAAAAGTTCTAAGTGGCGTTCCGTCAAACTTTCCGCCATGTTGTTTCATCCACTCTGGCGAAAAAATTTGTATACTGTAGTTTTTAAAATGCACTTTGGGGGTGTTGTTGTATTTCCACAAATTATTGCTAACTATCAATTGGTCAAATATATTCCATCGGCCCGCATGCTTAAGGGTGCCCCCTTTTTTCAAGTCTAACAAAGAAGTTAAGTTAAATAAATCGCATTCTGCATTTTTGGCAGGTCTGCATGTTCCTAGCACATTACGCAAGCTGCTATCCCAAGTATTGTCGTTAAAATCGCCACAAATGATTGTGGACAAACCTATCATACCCTTGGCATCTAAAAATGTTTTTAATGTTTGGGCCGCAATTGCGCGTTTTCCTGCCGATTCTTTTGCTCCTTCTCTTCTCGATGGCCAGTGGTTTACAAAATAATGTATGGTATCTCCCGTTTTTACCAATTTAAATTGAATATAAAGAATGTCTCTTGTTTTATCATTTTCAGGCAATTCTACTTGAATGCTTTTTGATTGTATAATTTCAATTTTGGATTTTTTATACAAAAATGCCACATCAATTCCCCTCTCATCCGGACTGTCATAATGCACAATTGCATATCCTTGGCTTTTTAAGGCATTTGTTTGAAGTAAATCTTTCAAAACCCTTTCATTCTCCACCTCACATACACCCAGCGCATCGGCATTTATTTCTGAAATCACTTTGGCCAAATTGCCTAATTTACTTTGATATCGGGTTTCTGTCCATTTATTGGCGCCCTTGGGCGTAAAATCACCGTCGTTGTATGCATCATCTTTGGTATCAAACAGGTTTTCTAAATTCCAAAATCCGAAACGAAAAGTGGAATCATTTAGAACGGCTGATGGACTTGCTTTGGTCTCTGTACAGCGGTATGAGCTCAATACCAACATCAAAAAAACAGATGGAACAAACAGATATTTAAATGGGATGAACAAGAAGTGCAAAAATAGTTTTTTCATAGATTGGCCAGATTAAAATAATTGTTAATTTAGTGTTGCTTTTCAAAGATAGCGGCTCTTTTGCATGTCTGCAAACACTTGTATATACAAAACTAAAACTTGTATATACAAGTAAATCGTGGAAATGTTATTTAGGAAGTTACCGGCTGTAATTCGGAGCTTCTCTGGTAATCGCTACATCATGTGGATGGCTTTCTTTCATGCCCGCATTGGTAATTCGTACAAAATTGGCAGTCTGTAATTCTTCTACAGTTTTGGCACCACAATACCCCATGCCCGCTTTTAAACCACCTACCAGTTGATAAACCACTTCACTCAAATGGCCTTTGTAAGCCACATTGCCTACAATTCCTTCGGGTACCAACTTGGAAATTTCATCTTCAGCATCCTGAAAATAGCGGTCTTTGCTGCCATCTTTCATTGCGTCTATGCTGCCCATACCGCGGTAGGTTTTTACTTTACGGCTATCGAAAAAGGTGGTGTCTCCCGGACTTTCTTCAGTACCTGCAAACAAACCACCAGCCATAATGGACCCTGCACCTGCTACCAATGCCTTTACCATATCTCCGCTATACCGTATGCCACCGTCTGCAATGATGGGAATACCAGTTCCTTTTAAGGCTTCTGCTGCTTCAATAATGGCTGTAAGTTGGGGCATTCCTATTCCTGCAATTATTCTGGTGGTGCAAATGCTACCAGGCCCAACCCCCACTTTTACCGCATCCACACCCGCGTCTGCCAATGCTTTGGCCGCTGCCCCTGTGGCTATGTTTCCAGCGATAATTTGCAAATCAGGGTAAACCGCTTTCACTTTTTTTACCTCTTCAATCACACCCAAGCTATGGCCGTGGGCCGTATCAATGGCAATGACATCGACTCCTACATTTACCAAAGCGGCAACCCTTTCCATTGTATCTGCAGTTACGCCTACTGCGGCACCCACCATCAGTCTGCCCATAGCATCTTTGCAGGCATTTGGGTATGATTTCAGCTTTTCAATGTCCTTAAACGTAATTAAGCCTTTCAAAATTCCATTGTCATCCACAATAGGCAATTTCTCTACTTTGGTTTGTTCTAAAATATCTTGGGCTCCTTTTAAATCTGTTCCCAGTGGGGCTATTATCAAATTCTCTGAAGTCATAACCGAACGCACAGGCCGGGATAAATCACGTTGAAAACGCAAATCTCTGTTGGTAATAATACCTACCAGTTTATTGCCTGCATCGGTAACAGGTATACCACCGATTTTGTTTTCACGCATCAGCTTAAGTGCATCGGCCAAAGTTGCGTCTGCACTCAAGGTAATTGGGTCTAAAATCATTCCGCTTTCGCTTCGCTTTACCCGTTTTACTTCACGGGCTTGGTCTGCTATGCTCATGTTTTTATGAATGATGCCAATTCCCCCTTCTCTTGCCATGGCAATGGCCATTTTGCTTTCAGTAACCGTATCCATAGCGGCCGAAACCAATGGAATATTGATGCGAAGTTTACGTGTAAGTTGGGTGCTTGTATTGGTTTCGCGGGGAAGAACCTCTGAATACCTTGGTACTACTAAGACATCGTCGAATGTAAGACCTTCTAAAATGATTTTGTTGGATTGAAGCTGCATGCAAATAAAAGAATAGGTTATTTGCGGTGCAAATTTAAGGAAAAGTATTGAATTTCGCAATTTCAATCTGCTTTTCGTCTAAATTTGCTCAACTTTCATCCTAAAAACAAAGTTGCTTTTGAAAAATGAACTTGTAAATCATGGTACTTTTACCATTCTCTTTTTGGGGAGTTTTTTGCATTTACAGGCCCAAAATGATTCCTTAAAAAACAAGAAAATTTATAGTTTTGGCTATTTGGCAGTGGCGGCTTTTCTACTGACGGAGGAAGGATTGCTAAAACATATTTGAATCAAATGAAAGCAGGTACGCGTTTCGATGATTTTAAACTCAAATCAATCTCTCAGCAGTCCAGTAGGAATGATTTGACTTTCGGCTTTGCTTTAGGTTGGAAGGTTAAAAAGTGGAAAAATCGCATATTTTCTTTTTTAGAAATTGGCACTGGTTTGGCATATTCAATGGGGGAAGGGGGCAGTGGAAGGGCTATTAGAACCCAAAATAAAACATACAATTATTTGGATTCATTTCAAACTACCAATTCAAGTATTCATGGAGTAAAATGGATTTCAAAAATCGCTGTCCACACAAAACCATTTCTAAAAGGATTTGCAATATGGGCAGGTATGGATATGAGTTATATGTATGCTAAAATAGGAAATAGCAATCAAGACCCATATCTTTCCTATGAGAACCATAGTTGGTTAAATCCAGAAAAGCTTGAATTGTATTCGAGCAAAGCATCTTTTTTTTCCTAAGGCATGCCCATTGCCATCAAATACAATGCAAGCTGTGAGTTGAATATTGAACTATTTTATAAGCCTGATTTTTTGTTTTTCGCAAAGGATGCATTCAAACCCTATCGTTATGCGCGTTTTAATCAATTTGGCATTCTTTTGCGTTACAAACTAGACACTAGCCCGGCCAACAGCAACAACAAAAGAACGGATATGTTTTTTTAAAATTAGAAATATTATAAAATGTATTATCATTAATTTTGCCAACAAATAAAACGTCTCTATTCACTTATATCTACTCTGTTTTCTTTTTTTTGCATAAAAGCCCAAGAAGATAGTTTTACTAAAAATCATTTAAATAGTTTTAACAATTTAATCAATACTGGCCTATATAAAGGACGGCAATATGGCCAAACAAGTAGTAAATACGATAACTGGGTTCAGTCCTTTCAAGTCTTATCACTTTATTCCAATGGAGAACAATTTTAAAGCGAACACTATAGGTGATTTAAAGCGTTTTACTGCCAATTTAAGTTGGAAACTAAAATTGAGAAATAAAAAAAAATTATTCAAATTCATGGAAATTTCTGCCGGACATGGATACCTTTCGTATGAAGGAAGTTTTATTGAAGCGCCAATTAATTATAAAGACTCTGTAATGCACAACGACACAATAAATTTTGATTTTTTAGGTATTGAAGCCTTTATTTTACGCAATTCCTTTACATTCCATTCAAAATCCATCGTTAAGAATATAGCCTTTTTACAGGTTTAAATTCGGATTTTCTATCAGCCGGGTAAACCTACAATTTATCAGCAATTTGGCATTCAATTGAGATACAAACTCGACAAAAATCCAATAAATAAAAACAACCATCGGTCCGACATGTTTTATAAATATCTATAATTTCAATTATAAAATTATTTATCTGTTTTATTCTTTTCAAATACTACCTTCGCCCTATGGCTGGATTTGAAACTTTATATGTAGGTGAGCTGCGCACTGAAAATACGCATATGCAGAGTGGCACTAAAATCATTACTGATGCACCTACAGACAACCAAGGCAAAGGGGAAGCTTTCTCCCCCACAGATTTGTGTTCATTAAGCCTTACAAATTGCATAATTACCACCATGGGAATTTATGCAAAAGCCCAAGGGTATCATATAGAAGGAACCCACGCAAATACCATAAAACATATGGCAAGCGACCCACGCAGAATTGTTAAAATAGAAATAAAAATTACTATAAACCTAAAGGAAATAGGCGATGAACACGCCCAAGAAGGCTTAAAGCGCATTGTAAAAACTTGCCCTGTTGCCCGTAGTTTACATCCCGATATTGAGCAGGATGTTTCAGTAAATTTTGAAGCTATGATTTGATGTCCCGCGAACCGTTGTGATTTATTATCATACCATCGGCCATTTCTACAATACGGTCCGTTCTGTTGGCAAAATCATGGTCATGCGTTACAATTAGCATACTGTGATGGCCTTCATGCGTGAGTTCTTTTAAAATATCGAAAACGATATTGGCATTCTTGCTATCGAGATTGCCGGTTGGCTCATCCCCCATAATTATTTCTGGATTGTTGATTAATGCCCTGGCAATGGCTACCCTTTGTTTTTGCCCGCCAGATAAGCGTGTGGCCAATTTCAAAGCTTGGTCTTCTATGCCCAGCAGTTTCAAATTTTCTATTGCATCGTGCTCTACTTCTTCCTTGCTTTTTTCACTCAATTTTAATCCCGGCAGCATCACATTTTCCAGTACCGTAAATTCTGGCAATAAATAATGAAATTGAAAAACGAATCCGATATGTTTGTTGCGCACATGCGCCAATTGGTCGGGTGTTTTATCACTCAACTTCTCCCCTTTCAAATACAATTCCCCCGTGTAGCTGCTATCCATGGTGCTCATGATATACAGAAGTGTACTTTTTCCGCAGCCTGATTTTCCCATTATTGAAACAAATTCACCAGCCTCTATGGAAAAAGAAATGTCTTTAAGTATGGGCAATTCTATAGGATCGTAAAACGATTTACTTATATTCTTAGCCTCTAAAATCGCTGCCATTATTGTCCCCGAATTATTTCTACTGGATCTATTTTACTCGCTTTCTTGGCAGGCATATACCCAGCAAAAAAGGTAGTTAACAAAGAAAAAGTAGTTCCAATGATATAATACTTTATGTCGAAATTTACTGGAAATGTTTTTATGGTTGGCAATGCTTCTGTCTCAAATGGGGCATTGTCTATGCCCACGGATACAAAAAAACCAACAATTAGGCCAATCAGTCCGCCCACAATGCCAATAATTATGGCCTGATAAATAAATATTTTTTTAACATCTCCACCCGAAAAACCTGTGGCTTTTAAAATGGCAATATCATTCATTTTTTCATAAATAAGCATGTTTAAAATATTATAAATACCAAAACCTGCAACCACCAATAAAGTAATGGAAACCGCATAAGTAATAAGATTTCTCACTTTGGTACCTGTTTCAAATTGTGCATTTGCTTTTTGCAAATCCAATGCATTTACTCCGTATTTTTTTTGCAAATCAGCAGCCATAGAAGGTGCTAAATTTACATCAAATAATTTCACATTTATATCTGAAATATAATTATTGGAAACACCCAAAATTCGTTGTGCAGTTTTTAAATTCACATAGCTTTGCATATTGTCTATATCCGCCAAACCACTTTGAAAAATACCTTCAATTTTTAAGCGAATTACATTGCCTGTGGTGCTTAGGAGTTGCACATTATCGCCCAAGTGTAATGATAATTTTTTAGCCACTCCTGCGCCCAAAATTACACCGTTGGGATTGTTATGTAAATCTTGTATTTTGCCTTGAGGCATGTAATCGCTAAAATTAAACAAACGCGATTCTTCTAAGACATTTATTCCCGTTAAATTTCCATTTAACCGCACCGCACCGGATGAATAAAAAACACGCACAGAAACTTGCGGAGTGCTACCTTTAATGCGGGCATCTTTGCGCAGCACTTCCATCATACCCTGGTTGTTGTGTATGCTCAATTGTGCATATTTGGGTTTTACAGAATGGATCACATGCATGGCGGTGGTATAGGGTAAATACAACTGTGCTGGCTGTTTTTCGCTGGGTTTTATTTCATTGTAAATGCGAATATGGGCTGTTCTATTCATCAGCAAACCGTCCAACATATTGTTAAGGCCAGTCATAAAACTTACAAGAACTACAAATGTACCAATGCCAAAAGTTACGCCCAATGCGGCAATAGCCGACTGCTTTTTCCGGGCCAGCAAATGGGTTTTTGCAATTTTTAAAAGTATTGAATTTTTCATTCAGGTTTTTGCAGTTCCGTATCTTTATTTATTCCTTCTAGAATTTCAATTTTGTCCATACTGCGAAATCCCGTTTTCACCTTCTTCTCACCTTCATTGGTAATTACAATGTCTCCATTTTTTAGATATTCCAATGGAATAACCAAAGCAGACGCTTTTTTATGGATGACAATATTTACCTCGGCCGAAAGCCCTGGGTATAGTGCGGCTGGTAAATCCACAAATTCTGCTTCTACTTTAAATGTTTGGGTTTTGGGATCCATATTGGGAAGAATTTTAGAGATTTTACCCTCAAATACTTTACCCGGAAATGCATCCATACTAATTAACGCCACCTGCCCCAATTTAATTTTAGAAATGTCCACTTCATCTACTTCCAATTTTAAAATGAATTGCCCAGATCTGCCAACGAGGGCAATGGGCTGCTGCGGAACCACCAATTCTCCTGGTTTATAATTTAAAGCATATACCCTGCCATTTATTTTACTGGTAATGCTAAAATCATTGCTGCTTCGTGCTGTAATATTGACATTGTTTTGGGCTTGATCTCTTGCTAACAAAAGTTGAATTCGAGTTTGTCTATATCGCGTTTGCAATGCATTCAAATTGTTGCGTGATGCTTCGTATGCAAGTTGCCTAGATTCTAACTGAGTTTTGGTACCAATGTTTTGTGCCCACAATTCTTGCTGCCGCAAAAAGTTGTTTGAATCCAATTGTTGTTGATTTCTGGCCGTTTTAAGCTGTGCCGACAATTCATCCAAGTTTCCAAGATTTCTGTTCGACAATTCCAAAGCCAATCTTGCATTCTGTGCATTCAGTGAAGGGTTTGCATTGTCCAATTGTGCAATGATTTGACCCGCAACAACTGTGTCACCTTCTTTTACCAAATTGGCAGACAAAAGTCCACTCATAAGCGAGTAAACTGCATATTGGTCTGCACTTGCAATGTTCGCACTGGCGTAAACAGATTCTACAATGTCCGTCGTCTCAGGTAAAATGGGATTTTTTTTTGATTTGCAAGAGGGCAGCAAAATCAATCCAAAAATTAAAACGGAATAACTAAATTTAAGTCTCATATTCTAGGTATACGTTTATTGAATGACAAAGGTCGTATATAATCTTTATGCTTGTTATGACAAATGTTGCATTAAAAAAGGTATTTTTCTAAAATAGAACTGTTGAACCTAATTTACGTTGGGCATCTAAGCAAAAAAGCCCTATTTCTAAGGCTTTTTAAATTTTTGGATCTGTCTTTTTTACAAATTTCCCCGTAATTCTTGCTCTCTTTCAATACTTTCAAATAAGGCTTTAAAATTTCCCTTGCCAAAACTTTGGGCTCCCTTGCGTTGAATAATCTCATAAAACAAGGTAGGTCGGTCTTCTACAGGTTTGGTAAATATTTGCAGTAAATAGCCTTCCTCATCTCTATCTACCAAAATATTCAAGCGTTTCAGGTCGTCCATATTTTCATCTACAATACCCACACGGTCTGCAGCATCTGTATAATACGCTTCTGGTACATACAGGAAATCTATCCCTCTTTTTCGCAATTCAGAAACAGTTTTGATAATGTCGTCTGTAGCAAGCGCTACATGCTGGCAACCCGGTCCATGATAAAACTCAATATATTCTTCAATCTGGGATTTTTTTCTTCCATTAGCAGGCTCATTGATTGGAAATTTCACATATCCATTTCCATTGCTCACTACTTTACTCATTAAGGCAGTATATTCGGTAGAAATATCTTTGTCGTCGAAGGTTAATAATAGTTTAAATCCCATAACTTCTTCATAGAATTTTACCCAAGTATCCATTTCCCCCAATTCCACATTTCCTACGCAATGGTCTACGTGTTTAATTCCCACGGATTCAACTTCCATTGCATTTTCAACCGCATGGAATCCAGGTAAAAATGCACCATTATAGGCATGTCTTTCCACAAACCTATGCACAGTTTCGCCGTAAGTATAAATTGCAGATACTACAGCCCAGCCATTTTCATCTTCCATTCTTGTAGGTTGTGTATGGGGTCTAGCGCCGCGTTTTACGGTTTCCTCAAAACTTTTTGTAGCATCATCTACCCACAAACTTAAAAATTTAACCCCATCGCCATGTTGGTTGTTGTGTTTGCTTATTTCCGTATCGGGGTGCATACTAGATGTTAGAACCAAACGTACTTTACCTTGTTGCAAAACATAGCTAGCCCTATCGCGAACTCCCGTTTCTGGACCTGCATAAGCCACCAATTTGTAACCCCAGGCCTTTTGATAATAATAGGCACTTTGCTTTGCATTTCCTACATAAAATTCAATATGATCTGTGCCATTTAGAGGCAAAAAATCTGCTGTAGTTGTCGAGTTTGTCAATTCCAGTGTTTCCATAGGTTATAAAGCACAAAATACGGCAATATTTCTTATTTTAACAAGCAATTAACGTATTCATCTCTTCTTTTTGAAATGCGCCCTAAAATGAATTTTGATTGTAAAAAATAAAACCACCAAACATATACCAGAAAGGCAACTTCATTAACAATTTAACGTCTAAAAACATATAACCAAATAGATTTTGTATTTTTGAGTTCCATTTTTTTGAAAACAATTAGATTTCTACATATTCTGCGGATTCATGTTGTAGTGCTATTTTGCACACTTGGAAAGATGCAAGTTACTGTTAGTCAACCTGTGGCATCATTTACCGCAAATCCAAAAAAAGGGTGTAACCCGTTAAAAGTGGATTTTACAAATACGAGTGCGGGGGCAACAGGTTATCTGTGGAAATTTGGCAATGGCAACACAAGCGTAATCACCAATCCTTCTGCTATTTACAACAATCCAGGCAATTATTCTATCACCTTAATTGCTTATGATGCTGCAGGAAAAAAAGACACAGCCTATTATTTAAAATATATTACTGTTTTTAAATCCCCAACTGCCAATTTTTCTACTTCAGCCGCAGAGATTTGCGCTGGAGACAGTATTAAAATAACAGACAAAACAGTTTTAGGCAGCGCGCCCATAAAATCATACAGATGGGACATGGGCGATGGCGGAACTTCCTCGCAAAAAGAGCCTGCTTACCCTTATATTTTAGATGGCACATTTGACATTACCATGGCCATAGAAGATACAAATGGTTGTACCGGTTTTGCAAAACTCACAAAGGTTATTAAAGTCAATAAGCTGCCAACTGCAGTTATAACCAATAGTCCAGTAAAAAAGTGCACCGTGCCAGTGAAGGTAAATTTCACTTGTTCATCGTCTGGCCTAGCGCCTTTAACTTATCTGTGGAGTTTTGGGAATGGGAAAACAGACACGGCTAAAGCCCCAATCTATACTTATGATACTGCAGGCAATTATACTATAGGGCTTACTGTTAAAAACAGCAAAGGCTGCAGCATCAAAACTTCCAAACCTTCTCTTATTATACTTATTCCACCTGTAGCAGATTTTGCAGCAAACCAAACCCGCATTTGCCCGCACCAAGGTGTGCAGTTTGTAAACAACAGCGGGCCTATCGACGGAACTGGCAATTTTAAGTGGAGCTTTTCAAACGGATTTACGACAACTGCGGATAATCCTTATGTAATTTTTCACAATCCTGGTAAATACAAAGCCACACTCACATACAATTGGGATGGATGTTCCAGTACAAAAATAAAAGATACATTCATTACTGTGCTCGACACACCTTCTGGCTTTATTGCGCCTAAAGACACCATAGTTTGTAGACGTCCAGGTTATTTTTATACTTATAATGTGAAAGGAAAAAATATCGATATTATTTCTTGGAATGGACCACAAACAGGTGTTGTAAATCTAAAATATCTTAAACCATACAATTATCCACTGGGAACGAATGGACGACATACAATTCGCGCCATTGCAGTGGCAGCAAATGGATGCCAAACTCCCTTAGATACAGTTGCAATTATTATTCGCGGTCCATTGGCATCTATTTTAGCGGATACCGTAAAGGGCTGTCTACCTTATTGGGTAAATGCCAAGTGGAACGGCAGCAGCAATACAAAAATTATTAGCTACCAATGGGAATCCAAAGGCATAACGGGTGTAGATAGTTTCATAAATTTTAAAAACACCGTTTTTGGAGATCGAATTATTCGGCTAACAGTTAGTGATATCAATGGTTGTATAGATTCTACCCAAAAGATTATTATAGCCGGTGTTCACGTCGATTTAGAATTAACAATACCCAATAAAATATGTAAGAATGAGAAATTTTATCTCCACAGAAAATCGAATATCAATGGCTTGGATTCCATCAAATTTTTTTATTACAGGGACCAATTGGATAGTCTACCCTTTCCTCCACCCGATTCAATAAAGCAAAAGTTAATAGACACACCAGGCACTTATGTAAAATATGGGCTCATAGCAAATTCGAACGGTTGTATTACCAAATTGGCCGAAAACAAAAGGCCAAAACTTCGGGTTATGGGCCCTCAAATTGAAGCCATTGTAAAATCAGATTGCGAAAAAGATTCTATAAACGGCATAAATAAAAGCAAAGAATATACTAAATCTTGGTGGCGCTATACAAATGGGTTAAACAATACAGAAATAAATAACAGTAAAAAAATAGATCGAAAATTGAATGAAACCCACAAACTGTGGCTATTCGCAGAAAATGATACAAACAAATGTTATGACAGTATGCCATTTAACACAACTGTCGATTTGCAAACGGCCTATTTCAGTTATACTTACAACTGTGATTCCCAAACCATTCAAACTTCTAACAATTACTTGGGGCTTAATGATACTCAATTTTATTGGGAATTAACCTATTTACCAACAGGAAAAAAGGCCAAATATTTAGGTAGAAATATCAATGTTAAATTATTAAACACGGGAAATTACAACTTGTTATTATCGCCTAACAATCCAATTTATACATGCACTAAATCTTATACAAAAAAAATTACGGTATACAAAAATCCGGGTGTAAAACCCACAGTAACATTAAATAGTATTGTGTGTTATCCCATCAATATTCAACTTAAAGACCCTTCCTATAAGCTATGGTACAAAGCCAACTGGAGTATCGGTAAATTACTAACGGTAAAAGACAGTCAACAAAATATTGCATTGAATTATATCGACAATGAAAGTGCATTGCAAATTTATTTAAACAAACAGGATTCTAATTTTTGTAACTATATTGATACTTTTGCTTACAATATTGGCGGAGTAAAGGCTACTATAGATTATTCCCAATTCACAGACCCTTGCTTTTATTCAAAAATTAATGTGCAAGCCAAATTGGTAAATGGCACAACCGGAGCAACGTACACTTATGTGTGGGATTGGGGTTCAAAAACAAGCACTGGCGCGGCAGATAGTATAATAGAGTCTGGCATTAAAACAGTAAATGTAGCCTTGTGGGTTAAAGACAACAAAGGCTGTGAAAGCAAAGACAAAAAAAATTTTCAAATTAAAACAGGTAGACCCAAAGCGAAATTTTCTGTTTCAGATAGCACAGCAGTGTGCCCTCCTTTTAATCTTTTTTTAAATGATTTATCTTCGCCGGGCAATAGCCCTATAACGAATTGGTTTTGGGACTTTGGAGATAGCAGTTATTCTGGAAAAAAAGACCCCGGTAAAATTTATGTTTATCCTGGAAAATTTTCCATCAAATTAATAGTATCCAATACCGATGGTTGCAAAGACACTTCCTTACGTAAGGATTTAATTGTTGTAAACGGCCCAATTGGAAGTTATACCGTAGATAAAAAATTGGGATGCACACCCTTGAATATAAAATTAAAGACATGGATAAAGGGCAAGATTGTAACTATGGAATACGACATGGGAGATGGCGCAGTATTAAATGCCAAGGATAGTTTATATACTTATACTAGAGCTGGAAATTATACGCCTCGTCTAATATTAATTGATAGTTTTGGATGCAAATATTCTCCCCCACCCAGCGATACAATAATAGTACACCCTTTGCCTATTGCGGATTTTGACAATTTTAAAGTTTGTAACAACCAATTGTATGCTATACCCAATCGTTCGTTTTATGATGTTGACCAAAAGGGTTTAATTCGATGGCAGTTAAACGGAATTGTAAAATCCACCAAAGACACAGCATTACTGCTATTTCTGCCAGGTAGAAACCATGAAGTGCAATTGTACGTTACAACCAATTTCGGATGCGCGGATAGTGTAAAAAAACCATTCATTGCCTACAATATTAACCCGGCTATTAAGCCTGCAAAGAAAATGTTTTGCTTGGGAGAAAAAATTAAAATAACAAATATTTCTACAGCAGACACCAGTATATTGTGGTCAAAAATATGGGTCGACGGTAAACCGCTGGACCCAATAACCATGACCATTCCTGGATCCAGTCGCGGCGTTGTGCCTGGATTCATGATTGTGCGCGATGCGTTGGGTTGTAGCGATACATTTAGGGATTCAGTTTTTATTAAAATTGGTGATACAATTCCGCCCCCTCCACTTTTCATTTATAGAAGTTCTGTATTGGATAATTTCAACACTGAAACCAAATTCAATCAATCTGTAGAACCTGACTTTTATCAATACAATTTGCTGCTTTGGCTAAATGGAAAATGGACCAGAACTAACACATCATTTCAAGTAAAAGATACCAATTTAATAGCTACAGCACTTAACACATTGGGGCAATCCTATTGTCATGTAGTTAGTCAAACCAATTTTTGTTACCGCAATTCCGACTCGATAATAGTATTGCCTCATTGCACCGTAAATGTAAGCGCAAAAGGCGATACCAATGTTTCCCTGGTGTCATGGAATGCTTATTCTGGCTGGCAAAATGTAATGAAATATAAAATATGGCGAAAGAAAAAAACCGATACTCTTTTTCAATTGCATGATTCAGTTGCTGGTAATATTTTGAATTACAATGATTCAAATATTTATTGTCATGTTGAATATGATTATAAAATTGAAAGTATAGAAATGAATGGGTTTAAAGAAAATAGTTTTTCGGACACGGCCCGCGCAAAACCCATACATCACATACCTGTGCCGGCACCAGAAGTTTGGCGCACCACAGTAGATACAAACCTATACACTTATACAGAATGGGTGGAATTAACCAAATTAAAATACCCGATAGAATATTATACCGTATGGAAAAACACCAATTCCATTTGGGCTATATTTAAGGATACTATTTTACCTGGAAAAAATAAAATTGACGATTATTTAGTAGATGTAAATAAATACAATTACGATTATTCCGTTGCAGCAACTGATGTTTGCCAAACCAAAAGTTTAAAGGGAAAAATTGGACGGAATATATTACTTTCCATTGCACCTGTCAGCACTGAAATTAATCCTAGGTTAAATTGGACGCCTTATGTTTTTTGGAACGAAGGTGTAAAGGAATATATTATAGAAAGAAGTTTAGAAAAAAGTGTTTTTATTCCTATCGGAACAGTAGGTGGAAACGTAACCACGTATTTGGATGAAACCTTGCCACGCGCTTGCGCTAAAGACTTTACATATCGTATAAAAGGAATTCGGAACCAACCTGTTAATTTCCCTGATAGCACAACGAATTGCTTTTCTGTCTCTAATTATTCCGAATTTGTTCCAGAAATTCGCTTTTTTATTCCAAATGCATTTACGCCAGATTTAAATAATTTAAATGAAAAATTTCACCCAGATGGCATGTATTTTTATAAATACAAAATGGATATTTACAACAGGTATGGCCAGAAAGTATATACTGGAGATACTTGCCTTAATGAATGGGACGGCAATTATGATAAAAAACCAGCACCATCCGGGGTTTATGCCTACAATATTACAGCATGGGATTTGCAAGGAAAATCATTTCGCTTTGCCGGCTCGCTGCATCTTATCCGTTAGGCTTTTTAAACCGGATCTACATCAAAATCAAAAACAATGCCTTTTATCTTTCCAGAGCTGGAAAGGTCATTGGCGCTTTTTAGTAAAAAGTTCTTTATACCCTTTATGTTGTCATTTTTAGGATCCATTTTAATTTGGATGTTCTGCAAATGATAGTTTCTAATTTTCCCTACCGGCGGCATTTGCGGTCCCAATACCCTATCGTGCAATGCCTTTCGTATCATTTGCGAATATTGAAAGGCAGCCTCTTTGGCCAATTGATAGTCCTTATGCCTAATTTGAATGCGAATGAGCCTGGTGAAAGGCGGATAACCGTGTTCCAATCGCATGGGCATTTCCATTTCTGCCAATTCATAGTAAGCACCACTAACAACCGCTTGTATTACAGGGTGGTTTATTTGCGCCGTTTGAATCATGGCCTTGCCGCGGTAGGTTCCCCTGCCAGCCCTGCCTGCTACTTGGTGCATCAATTGGTAAGCCCTTTCGTGACTTCTAAAATCTGGTATATTTAAAAGCATATCTGCATCTACAACCGCCACCAACCCTACATTTAAAAAATCCAGTCCTTTGCTCAACAATTGCGTACCCACGAGTATGTCGATATCGCCTTTCTCAAATCCAGTAAAGATTTTTTGGAAATCGTGCCTTTTTTTGATGCTATCTTGGTCGAACCTAGATATGCGTGCCTCTGGAAAATAAATAGCCAACTCTTCGGCAATTCTCTCGGTTCCAAAACCTTTCATATTCATGTCTGCACTTCCGCAGGCTGGGCATTTCGACACAGGGTCTTGGGAATATCCGCAGTAATTGCATTTTTGGGCATTTATGCTTTTATAATAAGTTAGGGTAATGTCGCAATTGATACAATGGGCGGTAAATCCGCATAAATCGCAACTAATAAAAGGAACATATCCTTTGCGGTTTTGAAATACAATAATTTGGCCTTTTGCATCCAAAACCCTTAGCATCTCTTCTAACAATCTTGCGCTAAATGCCATTTTCATTCGATTTTGCCTTTTGGCTTCACCAGTATGAATTAGCTCAATTTCTGGTTCCAAAACATCTTTGAATCGTTTTTGCAGCTTGGTTAATGCCATTTTCCCATCTCTGCACAATTGCAACATTTCATAAGAGGGTGTAGCAGAGCCTAATAGAACCGAGCATTTGTTAAGCGCGGCCAACTGCAGTGCCGCATCACGCCCGTGATAATGAGGCCTTCTGTCAAACTGTTTGAATGTATTTTCATGTTCTTCATCCACCACAATAAGTCCCAATTTTCCAAATGGGGCAAATAACGCACTGCGGGCACCCACCAATAATTTTATTTCGCCGCTACGAACCTTGGTATACAATTCCGTTCTTTCGTGTGCCGAATAATAATGGTGCCACACTCCCATTTCAGCGCCAAAATATTCGGCCAATCTTGTTACCAATTGTTCAGTAATTCCAACTTCCGGAAGCAAATACAAAACTTGTTTGCCCTTTTTCAATGCCTCTTTAATAAAATGCATATAAACAAAGGTTTTTCCACTGCCAGTTATGCCATGGAGCAAGACGTTTTTTTGTGAATCAAATGCACTTTGCACTTCATTTACACATTTTTTTTGCAACTCCGTTAATTCAAAATCGGCATTCCCACCGCGGTTTTTGGTAATTCTCCCTACCTCTTTTTTTACACGCAACAACAATCCTTTTTCTTCCAAAGCTTGTATATGGGAGCTCGCAATGTCAAATTTTTCTTGCAAACTTTTAAGGGCGAACTCCCCTTTACCCAAACCCATAATTGCCATAATTGCGGCCACTTGTTTTGGGGCTCGTTTTTCTAATTTATCTAAAGTGCTTCTTGCAAATTCTTCATCCGACCATTCTGGGGTTAAGCAAACAAATGTCTCCATTTTGGGTCGGTAATTCTCTTTTACCTCTTCATGCATCAATATTATTCCACGTTGATAAAGGCTTTTAATGTATTTCATGGGAGATTTTAAACCCACGGCTTCGGCAGCTTGCTCAATCTTTAATTCCTTTTTTTTGTGCAACGCGGCCAATATTAGCCATTCCTTTTCATCCATTTCCAATTCCTGGGTCTCATCAAATTCTGGATTTAAAACCAATACACTTTCACTTTGCAAACGAAATCCGGCGGGCAAAGCCGCAGCCATTACATCGCCCGTATAGCACATGTAATAAGAGGCTATCCATTGCCAAAACTTTAATTGGGAAGGTGTAATTAAAGGCTCATCATCCAAAATTTCTATGATGTAGGATGCTTCATATTTTTCAGGCGGCACATCGCTAAAATCAACCACAATACCCGCATAAATTTTTTTTACCCCAAATTGAACAACCACCCGCTGGCCAATTTGGATAAAATCATTCCATTCTTGAGGCACACGGTAAGTATAATTCAGCGGCACCGGCAGGGGCAACAATACTTGGGCGAATATGGTATCGGTAACAGACAACGTTGCGAATTTAATGGGCATAAGGCAAAATATGGTTGTGATGCATATTTTTTATTGAAATTATTTAAATTCGAAAATGCTGTTTTTGGGGATAAAGAGATAAGTAATTCAATTTAACATTTACAAAAAAAACCAAGCGCAAATAATGGGATTGTGAAAATTTGCTACAAATCCATTTTAAAATTAGGATTTATAGCACATTCTACTATCTTTGAAAAACGGAAATCTTAATAAAAACCTATGAAAAAGCACTTTAAAACTATTTTTCAAGCTATGTATTCAAATGTTTTTTAAATACCAAAGAAACGGTTAACACAAATATCTTTACTTTTTGTAGCAATTTTTAATTTTACTATGGTGAATGGTGCAATTCATTTTGAAGGCAATTATTTATATCAAAATAAAAAACACACATCCACCAATGCCAGTGTGGGTCTTGTATTACGCAGCAGCACTAATGGCAGTGCAAGTACAATTATGGCCACCCAAATTAAGGGTTATTACGATACAGGTATTTCTATAGTAGGTGGAAGTGGCCACCAAATTTTAGGTACTATAGCTACCCGCCCACCCGAATTTATTTATGCACTTGGTACCGCTATTTACCGCGAAAAAACTGCAATTTATTGTGCCCAAGCTAGCGAATGTAATTTTAATGGCAACCGGCTTACAAACTATGCAAATGGGGTTGAATATTATAAAATTTCAGTTCCTTCCGACCCTCAAACCATATTTCAAAATAACAAGTTTTTGGATAACCAGTTTGGGTTGGTTATGGCAGATTTTGAAAGCCCTTTAAGCACTTCCACAACTTTAAACAATATAAACAACCCCATTAAAGTAAAAATAGAATGTAACCTTTTTGACAATAACAACGTTGGGATTATTGGTATGGGGTTAATTGATGACCAAGGTTCATCAGTATTATCCGCTGGAAATAGATTTCAAGGCATTTATGCCAACGATTTAAATATAGATTGGGGAATCCTATGGAAATACATTGGCAATAATCCTATCTACAACTATTACAAATCCAGTTATCCTGGTTTCGATGATCCTAAATCTATTTCCGCTACACCGGTTTGGATTGATGGGTCTTTACATTCTATTAGCAATATTTCAACGAACCCAAATATTCAGGAAAAAACCTGTTCACAGGTAATTATCAGAAGTATAAACTCAAATAGTTTAACAAAGGATTCAAATAAAATACAAATTTATCCAAATCCTGCCTTTAATGAAGTTGTTATATTAAATGGGAAGGATGCGATTGGGAAATTTAAATTACTAGATATGACAGGCCGTATCGTTTTTAACGGATTAATCATATCTTCCAAAACAATTGTTAAGTTGGAAGGTTGTAAAACAGGGACTTATATTTTCCACTTTGCCAATGGACAGAGCAGAAAATTATTAGTTATCCAGCACTAATTACATTTACTTTTTTTCATTGAGGTAATGAAACGTATGTATTTTTCGAAAAGGATAATTTGTATGTTTATCTCTTTTCATTCACTTTTGATATACGGACAATGGAACAATAATTGGTATATCCGTAAAAATACTTTTTTAAATTTTAATACTACACCTCCTGCATATGTCTTAACCACTAAATCTATGGTTGATGCTGGTGGTTGGCGTGCGTGTATATCAAACTGCGCTGGAAAAGCAATATTAATATCTTCACCAATAACTTACAATCAATATTTTGATTCACTAGATCAATATATGACCTTTCCCGCTGGAAGAGTTTTAAGTTCAAACA
>Ga0105048_10000676_pt1 | contig 53245 bp, 41 predicted proteins | sample MAT05_FD_78382 | JGI IMG/M metagenome (GOLD analysis project Ga0105048, IMG submission 78382) | Freshwater microbial communities from Lake Fryxell liftoff mats and glacier meltwater in Antarctica - MAT-05 | ecosystem: Environmental > Aquatic > Freshwater > Ice > Liftoff microbial mat | place...
AGCCAGAAAGCGAGAACCCCATCCCCAGCATCCCATCGCCCGAAGCGCTGTTGTACGAGACGCCCAGCGAAGGCTGCATCCCCGCCGCCCCCGGAGGAACCATAAGAGGGATAGGGTAAGACGCCTCCCCGGTGCTGGAGACCGCAAACGATCCCTGGATCGCGCCCGCTATCGGGGAAGCATCCGAATCATCGAACACCTCGTCGTCCCCGCCGCCCGCGTCCCCCGGGTCACATTGACAGGCCGCCCCGCTGAGGGCGGCAACGAGGAAGAGAAGGAGCGGGAAGAGCGCCCGACAGAGGCGCGCCCCGGCGAAGCCATGAAAGGCACGCAGCGACGAGAGGATCCAGAGCATGGGACCTCGCAGGGCGGCTGCTCGTAGCAACAGGTGTACGCACCAGCCGCCGGGAAAGCAGAAGTTGAGTCGGGTCGACTCTCGGGCCCTGTCGCGGACAAGTCCACGAAATAAGCACACACTGACATTGATTTACCAGGCCGTCCGTGAGGGGCGGACGTGTCTCAACCACGTCTGAACCCGCTTCAGGTTGCTGGTATCGAATATCGAATGACACCCGAAGCGGAGCCGTCGGTGATTTTCGTCGAGGCGGTGCAGTGCGCTCCGTGTACGCTCTCCGGCCCATGAAGCGCCGTGCCTGGCTCCTCGCTGCCGTCGTGCTCCTCGCCTGCGCCGCGTTCTTGATGCGGCGGGGCGAGAGCAAGGAAAAGCCGGCCCCCGTGGCCCACGTGGAGTTCCCGCGCTCGGCCAGCCCCCACGAGCACAAGCGCAACCAGGCGCGGCGCACCCTCGCGCCAGCGCCGCTCAAGGACGAGACCAAAGAGGGCTTCCGGTTCAAGCGCGATCCGGTGATGACGGCGCTCCCTACGGCCAAGGGGAAATCAGCGATGGTCTTCGAGGCGGCGGCGCTGAAAGAGTCCCCCATCGGCCGGCTCTGGCTCGACTGCATGATGAGCGAGCGCTCCGCGAAGGAGCTCGAGCGGTTCAAGAACGACGTCGGCGTCGACCTGCTCAACGATGTCGATCGCGTCGCTGTTTCATCGCAAAAGGTGGTGATCCTCTCGGGGGATTTCGGCGCGGTCCACTGGGACAAGATCGGTCGCACCCCGAAGCCGTACGGGGACAAGGGGACGATCTACGGAGACGACAACCAGGAGTCAGTCGCCACATGGGGTGACGGCCTGCAGATCATGGGCGACCCCGCGGAGATCAAGGCCGCGATCGATCGCCTCGAAGATCGCGTGCCGCCGGAGCCGCCGCTGATCGAGGACTGGTCGGCCTACGGGGACGCGTACGGCGTTCTTTCCGCGGAGGATTTCGCGAAGATGCTGCCCGAGAGCCAGCGCGAGATCGCTGATCGGCTGCGCGGCGCGCTCGAGCGGATCGAGCTCCATGTCGACGCTTCGGAGGACGTGGCCATCGTCGCCGACGCGACCGGGCCGACGGAGGCGGACGTCAACGATCTCGGCAAGACGCTCGGCGCAGCGCTGTCGTTGGGGCGGCTCAAGGCGCAGTCGGACGGCGACGAGAAGCTGGCTGATTTGATGGAGCTTGCGCGGGTGTCGCCGCGGAATGGGCGATTCTCGCTGGAGATGGCTTTGCCGATGCCGCTGATTCAGCGGGAGATGGGGCCTTGCAAGCGTAAGCGGGACGCGGGGCCCTGATCAGAACAGCTTGGGCAGGCGCAGGCCGCAGCCGACGCCGACCTCGTGCGTCAGCTTGGCTTTCTGCAGGTCGCGCGTGTCGGCCTCGACATGCACCTTGATCGCCACGCTCCCCTCCATGGCGACGCTGGCGACGCCGAAGGCGAGCTGTCCGGCAAGATCGCCCCAGCTCGACGCGACGGCGGAGCGCGCCACGTCGGAGCAAGGGATGGAGCCTTTGAGATCGAGCGAGCTCAGCGCGTACGTGGAGCGTCGCTCGATCACGCCGCCGCCCTTGAGCTTGAGGGCGCCGGCGGTCATCGCTGTCTCGCTCAGCGTCACCTTGAGGTGGTCTTCGGAGACGGAGAGCTTGGTGGCGAACGTGGTGCGATCCCCGTAGACGATGCCGCCGAGCTCGCGCGGGTGCGGCGGGACCCAGCCGGTGAGGGTGAACGACGCGGCGCCTTCGATCACGCCCTTGCCGGCGCGGCTCCCGAGGGTGAGCGCGGCGCTGCCCTCGGCGACGGCGCCGGGGGCGGGGAGCGCGAGCCCGAGCGGCGCGCCGAGGCTCGCGAGCTTGATCGGGCGGAGCGTGAGCGCGGCGGTGGCGGGCTTGTCGGTGGGGTGGAGCTCGACCTTGATCGGCGCGGCGCCGATCGCCTCGCTCCCGAGGCCCACGGTGATCGTGGCGTCGGCGTCGGACCAGGCCGCGCCGATCGCGCCGATGGAGAGGCCGGAGATGACGGCGCCCGGCGTGCGGAAGGTGGCGTCGGTGCCGTTGGACGAGAGCGCGCCGTCGCTCAGCGAAAGCCACGGCGCCTCGCCGGCCGCGGCGGCCCAGGTGATCGTCACGCCGTGGCCCTCGCCGGCGACGCGGTAGAGATCGGGGTGGCCGTTGGACCACGCGCCGAGATCGAGCAGGCGATCCGCCGCGGATCCCTCGACCGCGACGCGCGTCCCCGCGGTGACGATGCGCTTGGCCTTGAAGCCGTCGAGGTCGACGGAGGCCTCGTCGACGTCGGCGTGGAGGCCGCGGACGCCGTCGAGCTCGACGTGGACGCCGTGGAGCACGGCGCTCGAGAAGATGCCCTGCACCGCGATCGTGTCGAAGGTGACGATGAACCCGAGGCGCTGGGTCTCGCGCTGGACGAGGTAACGGACCAGCGGCTCGTAGCCGAGCGTGACGCCGACGCCGAGCGCGCCGAGCGTCGCGATGAAGGCGAAGAGCGCGCGGAAGCGCCGCGAAGTGGCCTTCTTTTCCGGCGCCGCCCCGCCGCTGGGATCCCCCGGAGGGAGCGTGTCCGAGAGCGTGTTTCGATCGGCGTTCATGGCGTGAGCGAAGGCGTAGCAGCGTCGAGGGGCGCCGCTACTGGCAGCGCTTGAACGCGTTGCCCTCGACGGCCGGGCCACCAGCCGCGAGGCAGCTCGATCCGGTCGGACAGAGGCCGTCGTAGGTGCAGTCACGGGTGCATTTCCCGGCGTTGACCAGGCCGTTGCAGTAGCCGAAGACACACTCCGCATCGACGGTGCAGGCCGCGCCGACCTCGCCTGTGCCGGTGGGGAGACAGAGGCCGATCCGCGTGCTGCCGAGTCCGCCGACAGCGGAGCACGCGTAGCCGAAGCTACAGCCGCCCTGGTAGCGACAGGAGTTGACGCAGGAGTCGCCAGGCACGCCGCTGGTGGTGGTCGGCGAGAAGCAATCGACGAACGGCGGGCTCGGGAACGTGAAGGTCGTGAAGTCGATGTGCTGGTGGTCGTTGCAGACGTTGGTGGGCAAGCCTTGCTCGTCGCACGCGTACTCGGCGGGCGAGCCGCCTTCGAGGGGGCCGCGCACGTCGTTCGGGCGCCGGCAGGCGCCGTCCACGCAGGTCCACGACGCGAGGCCGCTGGCGCGGCGCGGGCAGTCGTTCGCCGACGAGCAGGCCAGCGTGCAGCCGCTGACGATCAACGACGGCCACACCTCGTCGCACGCGGCGGCGACGATGCACGCCGAGGCGTCCTGCGATGAGCACGGGGCCTCGGCCTTGACGCAGACCTTCTGCGCCGGGTTCCCGATCCCCATGCAGCCGTAGCCGTTGGGGCAGTCGGCGCCGCTCGCGCACTGCATCGTGCAGTACCGGGGCCCGGTGCAGGCGAAGTTGCACGAGGAGCCGTCGACGCAGGGGCGCCCGACGTCGATGCCGGCGCAGTACTGGGTGCCGTCGAGCATCTCGCAGCGGGTACCGGCGGGGCAGCTCGCGTTCGAGGAGCACGTCGGCAGGCAACGCGTCGCCCCGTCGTTGCGCTGGAGCGATCGGCAGACGAGGTTGACCACGCACTCGCTGTCGGCCGAGCAGGGATCGAGCATCGTTTTGCTGCCGGTGGGGTTCCCCCCTGTGCTGCTCGATGCGCTCGTCGAGCTCGCGGCGCTCGTCGAGCTCGCGGCGCTCGTCGAGCTTGATGCGCTCGTCGAGCTTGATGCGCTCGTCGAGCTTGATGTGCTCGATGCGCTGGTCCCCGACGCGGTCGTCGAGGTGGGGCCGGCGCCGCCGACGCTCGAGGTCGAGGTCCCGGAGGGGCTCCCGCCGGCGCCGGTCGTGCTCCCGCTCGGCTCGTCGGTTTCGCACTGCGCGACGATGTTGCAATGCGAGCCCCGGGGGCAGTCGATGTCGGAGTCGACACAGTCCTGCTTGCACTCTCCGTTCGAGCAATACGCGTCGTTGCAGTCGCTGTTGAACGCGCACGGCGGGGCCTGCGCGCACCCCGCGGGCGAGGCCACCGCGAGGGCGCCGCCCGCGCCGATGGCGAAGAGAAAGCCGGCTCCGAAGAGGTCGCGCGCGCGACGGGCCAAGAGGCGCATCGCCTCCGAACGTACCACACGGTCCAGCGCGCCTCGCGGCGCTCTCACCGCGTCAGTTCAGGAGGCTCCGGTTGATCGGTGTGCGCGCGCGGGTCGCGGGCCGCCGCTCGCTCATCGGCCCGGCCTGATGGTGGACCAGCTTCCAGCGCCCGTCCTCGCGCACGAAGACGTTGGTGGCCACGAGGTGCGTGTCGTCGATCGCCTCGTGGCAGACGACGAACGCCGTCTCTCCGAGCAGCATCACCGTCGGATCAACACAGGTGACCCGGGGCGCGCCGCCGCTGCCCAGGATGGCGCGGAAGCTCTCCAGGACGTCTTCGCGCCCGTGCAGCGCGTCCCACCCCGGGTGGATGCAGGCGACCGGGAAGAGCGAAGCCCAGAGCTCTTCGATGGTCGCGAGGTCGGCGCGCGCGAACGCGTCGTAGAACGCCTGGTTGGCGGCGAGGATCTCGCGGTCGTCGGGGGGCATCGAGCTTCTCCTTGGGCGGCGACAGTAGCACCGGCGCGCGGCTGTCACGCGGACCCGCTGCCGACGCAATGTTTTCGGCGCGGGCGCGCCGGGGTCGGGTGTAGGTTGAGCGACCAGACGTGACCGCCGCCGCTGCTCCGGTTCGCCCGCACTTCGTGCGTCTCTTCGCCGCGCTCTGTCTGCTCGTGCTGCCCGCTGTGACGGGCTGCGACGAGGACACCCACGGAGACGAGGGGAGCGCGAAGCCCGCCCAGGCGATGTCGGGAGAGGTCGCCTCGTTCTCGTTCGACGCGGTGGTCTACGTCGACACGACGTTGAACAACATCGCGGTGATCGACCGCGTCCGGTCGGTGATGCGATCGGGCTTTTCGGCGCTCCAGCATCGCCGGATCACCACGAGCCAGAAGCGCCAGGTCGACGTCGATCTCAAGCGCCTCTGGCGCGAGCCGGTCACCGTCGTCGATCCGGTGACGAAGGCCTCTCACCCGGCGATTCGCGTGCGTTACCGCTTCGTCGGCGTCGGCCTCGTCCCGAAGGAGCTGGGCCAGCGCGGCGACGCGCTCCTCGGCCTCCTCCACAGCGCCGACGCGGCGCGCGCCGTCGAAGTGGTCGAGGCCTGCAACGATCCCGCCGAGCGGGCCGGGGACGCGGTGAAGCAGCCCTGGCGCGCCTTCGATCCCGGGCTCGAGTCCTGCGGGCGCGCGATGGAAGCCGAGCAGATCAAGATCGACACGGCGCGCGCCGGGCTCGAGCACCCGGAGCGGGAGATCGTTCCGCTCGAGGAAACCCGGCTCTACCTGCCGGTGCTGCTCCGCATGCGGACACGGGCCACGAGGCCCGTGCGCCCTGTCAGCACACCAGGAGAGATCGAGCGCAACCCCGCCGCGGCCGCCCCCCGCGAGGCCCCCCCGAAGCCCGATGAGCTCGGGACCATTCCAGTCGAGCAGCCGCGCGCGATCGCCGCCCCGAGCCCGTCGAGCGGGCGCCCTCAAGGCGACGTCGCCGATCCCCGCCCCGCGGCCGCGGCCGTCAAGCCGAACGCACCTCCGCGCGTCGAAGGTGACGGCGCTGATCTCTACCCCGACACCGATCCTGCGGTGCTCCTCGCCAAGCGATCCGAATCGCGCCTGCTCGCGCGGCTCAAGGAGCAGGACAGAGACAAGGGCAAGGGACAGGACGATTACGGGATAGAGGACGATCCGTTCCGCCGCCCCGCCGTCGCCCCCGGCGCGGCGCCCGGTGGAGACGAGCTTGGATCCCATGGTCAGTCCTCGGCCTACAGTAGCGGCAGCCACGAGAGCCCGACCAACTATGCTCTCCTCTGGGTCGCCAGCATTGCTGTGCTTGCCATCTTCGGCGCCGAGATCCATCGCCGCTTCCTGCGCCGTCGCTGAGCCGCGCCGCCGCTTCGTTGCGCGGCGCTCGTCGATGAGCCCGCCCGGCGCGTTCGTCGGGCTCGTTCATGGTACGATTGCGGCCCATGATCCCCGCTGCTCCCCTGGTCCTCGAGGGTCGCTACGTCCGGCTCGAGCCCCTCGATCTCCACCACGTGCCCGCGCTCATGGCCGCGTCGAGCGAGCGACGTGAGACGTTCCGCCTCACCACGGCCCCCGACGGCATCGAGGAGGTTCGCGCCTACGTGACGGCCGCGCTCGAGGCCCACGCGGCGGGGACGGCGCTCCCTTTCGCGACCGTGAGCCTCGCGCTCGGGCGCGTCGTCGGCTCCACGCGCTTCGGGAACCTCGAGCGCTGGACCTGGCCGAAAAGCCACCTCGAAGTGCGCCCCTACGACGTCCCCGACGCCACCGAGATCGGCTGGACGTGGCTCTGCGAGGAGGTCCAGCGCACGGCCATCAACACCGAAGCGAAGCGCCTCATGCTCGCTCACGCCTTCGAAACGTGGCGCGTTCACCGGGTGACGCTGAAGACCGACGTGCGCAACGCGCGATCGCGCGCGGCGATCGAGCGCCTCGGCGCGCGCCTCGACGGCATCGTCCGCGCTCATTTCCCTGCGGTCGACGGCACCGTGCGCGACAGCGCGAGCTACTCGATCCTCGCCGCTGAATGGCCCACAGTGCGGGCGCATCTCGATGCGCGGCTCCTCGCTCACGGCGACGCCCCACCGAATGCGACCTCGGCCGAAACCGGGCGAGCGCGCCCCTCGTAGACGGCTACGGTTTCTCAGGAGTCACGGCCAATGCAACGCGTTCAACACCACGGGCTCACGACGTTCTTTGCGGCGGTCGTCCTCCTCGCCGCGGGGTGTGGCTCGGCCGAAACGGGCGGCACGGGCGGGCAGTCCTCGACCTCGTCGAGCACCGGAACCCCGGCGGAGTCCATCTGCGCCAAGGATCCTCGCGTCGTCGTCTACGCTGTCGGCGTCGAGGCGAAGGCGACGGACGGGGCGCTCACCGTCCACTTCCTCGGCGCGAGCCCGTCGCCGCCGGTCAAGGGCAACAACCTCTGGACGGTGCAGCTCCTCGACGGCCAAGGCCAGCCGGTGAACGACGCGACCATCATCACCAAGGCGTTCATGCCCGACCACGGGCACGGGAGCTCGATCAAGCCGCAGGCCACCGCGAAGGGCGCTGACGGCACCTACGAAATCACCCCGGTGAACCTCTTCATGCCTGGGGTCTGGCAGATCACGTTCGAGGTCAAGACCACCTCGGGCATGGCTGACTCGGCGGTCGTCATGTTCTGCGTCGACGGCTGAGCGGCCCGCGCAAAGCGCCTGTTCAACCAGCGCTCAAGGCATGCACTTCGTGTTCTCCGGCGCGGGGCTCGCCGTGTTCGCGCCCGTCGTCAGGCCAGCCGCGACGCAGGAGACCGGGATGCCCTGGTCCGGGTACTTGATCGTCGCCGCGGCCGCCGTCCATTCGAGCACCGTCCCCGAGAGCGTGAAGACTGGCATCTTCGCCTTCACGCTCGCCGCGAGATCGCCGCTCGCCACGAGATCATCGAGCACGTCGAGGCCCACGGGGATGATGCGGACGCGCATCGTCACCCGATCAGGTGGCGCGGCGAGCGCGGCCGGTGTCGAGGTCGGGCGCGGGTAGTTGCGGAAGACGTGTGTGAGGTAGTAGGCGGGATCGGTCGTCAGGTTCGTCGTCGCGCCGGGGAGCTGACTGCTCTCCGAGCTCGCCGCCTCCCAGAACATCGAGACTTGCTTCCCTTGCTGGTCGAAGAGGCACTCGCGCATCAACCACAGATCAGGATCGGCGAGCAAGGTGACCGACTCGCCGTCGTTGACGACGCCGCTCTGGTAGATCATCTGCCCCTTGGAATAGGCTTGCACCTCGACCCAGGCGCGGCGGTCGTGGGCCACGCCGCTCGGCCAGAGGTGGCCGGCGCCGACGTTGTCGAGCACGACCTGGATCGTCGCCCCGGCCGAGTCCGCGCCCTTCACGCAGAGCGCCGCCTGGAGCGTGGTATCGAGCGATAGCTGTACCGCCGCGGTCTGCTCTTTGGTCTCGGGGAAATCGCTGAGGGCGACGTCGACGCCGGGGAACCCGTGCCCGTGGAGACGACGCGGCGGCGCCCCGGGGACCTGCGCGGCGACCCCGTCGCGGCCCTCCATGTGGCACTGGCTGCAGGTGAGCTGCGTGGCGGCGTGCGAGTACAGCGTGCCTTGCCACTCGGCGTAGGTGCGCTCGATGTGCGCGCCGAGCGGAGCGACGATGTCGTGGCAGCTCCCGCAGAGGCTCGCCGACTCGGCCTTGTTGCGATCGAGGAGCGGCGAGTACGCGGCGCTGTGCGCGCCGGTCGCGAGCGGATCGACGATCCCGCCGAGCATCACGCCGTCGCTCGCGAGCGTGAGGGGGTTGTCGTGCGTGCCCTTCACGGCGTCGACCGAGTGGCAGAAAAAGCAAGTGACGCCGCGGAGCTTGGCCGGCACCTCCGCGAGGTTCTGGCCGTCTTTGGTCGCCCCGGTCAGCACGGCCATCGGCGCGTGGCACTTGACGCAGAAGTCCCCGAGCGCGCCCTTCGTCTCGCGCTGCCCGCGCGCGTTCATCGCCAGGAACACTGGATCTTCAGCCGCGTAGGCGTGCATGCTGCCAGACCACTCCTTGAAGTGCTCCTGGTGGCACTGCGCGCAGGTTTGCGGATCCATCAGCTCGGCCGGGGTGAGCTTCGGCGACCCGCCGCCGGTGCCGATCGTTTCCCCGCTGCCGCACGCGGCACCGCTGAAGATCGCGGCCGTCGTGGCCACCACGATCGCGCCTGCGAGGTGTCTCATCACGCCGCTACGTCCGGGTTCCAAGCAGGCAAGCTCATTCGGGTCCGGACGCTACCACGCCGCACCTGCAAGGGCAGGCCCGCTCCTGCGACAACATGCCGCATCGTCCGAGAAGCGCGCGCGCGCTAGGGTCGGCGCGTCCAATCAACTCGCTTTCTGGAGAATGCCCATGCTCTCTCGCGCCCCCGTCGTCCTCTCGGTTTCCCTCTCGGCGCTCGCGCTGATCGGCGTGCTCTCGGGTGCGGCCTGCTCGTCGTCCGACACCTCCACCGGCTCCACCGGCTCCACCGGCGCAGGCGGCGCGAAGGGGACGCCAGGCGGACCCATCAAGGGCGACCCCGACAAGCACTGCGGTACGAAATCGCAGGTGACAAACAGCGCGTCATGCAAGCCGGCGATGGGCACTGGCACCGGCACGAGCACGAGCACCGGGGCCGGCGGCGGGACGGGCGCGGGCGGCGAGGCGAGCGAGTACGGCGAGACGCAGATCAACGCCGAAGGCGACGACGACAATTGCAAGTACCACCTCGCCTGGACCTCGACCGACATCTACGAGAACACCGACGTGACGTTCACCGTCGTCACCTCCACCAAGACCGACAGCAAGCCTCTCGTCGCGGGGGAGCTCGAGCTGGAGGCGTTCCTCAATGACACGCACCCGGCGCCCAACACCACCCCCCCGCAGTCGGTGACCGAGACGTCCCCGGGCACCTACAAGATTGGCCCGGTCCGCTTCGACGCCCCGGGCAAGTGGACGGTGCGATTCCACATCCACGAGGACTGCTCGGATCTGACCGAGGACTCACCGCACGGCCATGTGGCCTACTTCGTCAACGTGCCTTGAACACGACGGGGCCGCGAATGGCCCTGACAGTGTGGGAAAAAACCAATGCGTAGCGTGATAGCGATTGGCCTCGCTCTCGGGGTGTTCGCCCTGGGCTGTACCGGCGAATCGAGCGGAGATTCCGGCGGCGGCGGGGGAGCAGCGGTGTTCCCCGCGGCGCCGCTCGCCACCGTGGTGACCCAGGGCGGCGCGTTCCACGTCGAGGTGCGCACCGCGCCGGAGCAGCCGCCGAAGCGCGGGCTGATCACCGTCGAGTACGTCGTGACCGATAACGCCGGCAAGCCTGTCGATGGGCTGGAGCTCGGGGTGCAACCGTGGATGCCGGAGATGGGCCACGGCGCCTCGACGAAGCCCTCGATCGAGGCCAAGGGGGAGGGGCACTATGTCCTCTCCAACGTCGCCTTCTTTATGCCTGGCCGGTGGGAGCTTCGAACCTCGATCGCCGGAGCCATGAACGACAGTGCGACCGTTGGCTTTCAGATCCATTAGCGCCGCCGCCTTCGTGGGCGCCGTCGCGCTCGCTCTTCCGGGGCGCGCGGCGGCGCAGTCATGCTGCGCCGGGGCGAGCGCGCTCACGCCGGCGCGCCTCGCCCTCCACGAGGACGCGCTGGTCGGCCTCCAGCTCAAGGCCGCTGATCTCTACGGCTCGTTCGACGGCACACGGCACTTCTTCGGCGCGTCCGAGGGCGCAAAAGAGCTCGATTTCGAGCAAGACCTCGCGGGCAGCGTCCGCGTGTTCAAGCGCGGTCAGCTCTCGGCGATCCTGCCGATGGTGGAGACCTACCGGAGCGTCCCCGGCCTCTCCGAAGCGGGCGGCGATCTCGGCGATGTCCAGCTCGGCGCCCGCTGGGATTTCACGATCCCCGGCTCCTCGGTGAGGATCCCGGGGATCGCGCTCGCGGCCGGCGTCACGCTCCCCACCGGCCGCGCGCCGGAGTCCGCCACGAAGCTCCTGGCGACCGACGCGACGGGGACTGGCGCCTTCCAGGGCTCGCTCGCGCTCGCGGTGGAGCAGACGTTCGGGCCCTGGCTCGTCAACGTGACCGGCTCGATGGCGTGGCGCTCGGCCCGGACCGTGGGCGACGTTCACGCGCAGCAGGGCCTTCAATTCGTCACCGTCGCGGCCGGTGGCTACTCGTTCCCGAGCGGCCCGGTGCTGGCGTTGACGCTGGCCTACACCGCCGAGCTCGACGCGTCGATCAACGGCGCGACGCTCCCCGGGAGCGGGCGGGCCGCGACGCGGATCGGCGTCGCGGGCGGGCTGCCGTTCAACGATCTCTGGCGCATGCAGGGCGGCCTCTCCACCGATCTGCCGATCCGCTTCTTCGGCTTGAACCAGCCCGCGAGCGCGGGCCTGACGCTGATGTTCCTCCGGAGCTGGTCATGACGCGCGAGGCGTTGTTCCTGGCGTTCGTCGCCGTGATCGCCGCCTGCGCGCCCTCAGCGCGCGCGCCATCGCGCTTGCCCGAGGCGACGCTGCTGGCGAGCGACGGCCCGCGTCGTCTCGCCGAGATCGTCAAGCCCGGGCGCGTCACGGTGATCGTCTTCTTCTCGGCCGACTGCCCTTGCCAGGCCGCCCACGACGCGCGCCTGCGCGATCTCTTCGCCGCGTACCGCGATCGCGGCGTGGACCTCGTCGCGGTGGACTCGGAGGCCGGCGCGTCCCCCGAGCGCAGCGCGAAAGAGGCGCAGGCCCGCGCCTACCCGTTCCCGCTCCTCGCCGATCCGGGAGGAGCGCTCGCCGACGCCCTCGGCGCGGAGTTCGCGACGTACTCGGTGGTCGTCGATCAGCAAGGGCGCGTGCGTTACCGCGGCGGCATCGATTCAGACAGAGCCCACCTGACCGCCGACGCCTCTCCCTGGGTCCGTAACGCGGTCGATCGTCTGCTCGCCAACGCCGATCCCGATCCCGCCGAGGCCGAAGCGTTCGGCTGCGCGCTGCGGCGAAAATAGACATGATCAAGAATCTAGAGCGTGCTTTGCAGACTGCGCTCCTCCTCCTCGCCGCCTGTGGAAGGACGGAGAGCTCGACGGGCGGCGGCGGCGGCGACGCGGGCGGCGGCGGCGCGGGCGGCGGCAAAGGCTGCCCCAACGATCTTCCCGCGAGCTGCCCCTCGCCTGCGCCGGGCTGGGCCGCGGACGTGGCTCCGGTGATCGCGGCGCGGTGCGCGACTTGCCATGTCAAGGGCGGCGTCGCGGCCGACAAACCGCTCACCAGCCACGCCGAGGTGTTCTTCCGCAAGGGCTCTGTGCTCAACCAGATCCATGCCTGCAAGATGCCGCAGGCAGGCTCGCCCCAGCTCTCTGCCGCGGAGCGCGCCGCTGTCCAGGGGTGGCTGGTGTGCGGCGCTCACGACGATTGATTGGAAAGCACGAGAAACAGAGGGGAATTGACCGCAATGGCGCAAGGGGCGCAAAGGTCGGAGAAGTCCGGTGTCCCGGCAGCGCGGTATGCGTCGTGCAAAGAACGCACGCCGGAGGACACGATGCGCACGATTCGACACCTGCCGCTCGCCTTGCCCCTCTGCTTCGCGCTCGCGGCCCCCGCCGCCGCCTCGGCTGAAGACTCCGCCGACGCGAGCCTCCCGGTCTGCGAGGGGACCTCGAGCGCCGCGCGGCGCACGAGCCCCGCCGTCTCGTCCGCCGATCGGAGCGAGCTCGTCGCTGGCAACACCGATTTTGCTCTCGATCTCTATCAGCAGCTCCGCGCCCGAAGGGGTAACCTCTTTTACTCTCCGTTCAGCATCTCCGAGGCGCTCGCGATGTCCTGGGCCGGCGCCGGCGGCGACACCGCGGCGCAGATGGCCGGCGCGCTCCACTTCACGCTCCCGCAAGATCGCCTGCACCCGGGGTTCGGCGCCCTCGATCGCGACCTCGCGCGCGAGGCCCAGGGCGGCTTTCGCCTCGAGGTCGCGCCCCCGCGCGAGCCTACAAAAGACTGCCCAGACTCATGGCGGAGGGGGCTAGAGCACCGAACGGGTTGAAATGGACCGAAAAGAGCCGGATTTTAACGCAAAGGCGCAGAGACGCAGAGACGCAAAAAAGAAATCCGATTTTTTGCGCCTTTGCGTCTCCGCGCCTTTGCGTTGAAATCTGGGCATTTCAACCTGTTCGGTGCTCTAGGGTAGATGAGCCCCCATGATCCCTGACGAACGTTCTCCCCTCCCGCTGCCGATCCCCGCCCCGCTCACGCCTCCGGCAGGCTTCGCAGAGCGCCTCGCGGCGGTCGGGGTCACCCTCGACGCGGCCGCGGTGGCCAAGCTCGGCGACTACCTCGCCCGGCTGCTGGCGATGAACGAGCTCATGAACCTCACCGCGATCAAGGATCCGATCGAGGTCTGGGATCGCCACGTGCTGGACGCGCTCACCCTCGTGCCCCTCCTGGCCGAGCTCGGCGCGGGCGCGCGCCTGGTCGACGTCGGATCCGGCGGGGGAGTCCCGGGAATTCCGCTGGCGATCGTCCGGCCCGATCTCCAGGTAACGCTGGTAGAGGCGACGCAGAAGAAGGCCACGTTTCTCAAGGCCGTGAGCGCGGCGCTCGGGCTATCCAACGTGTCGGTGCGCGCAGAGCGAGCAGAGCAGCTGGGCAAAGGGGACCTTCGCGGCGCCTTCGATGCCGTGACGGCGCGCGCCGTCGGGCGGCTGGTCATGCTGGTGCCGCTGACGGTGCCCTTCGTGCGGGGAGGTGGCCTGGTGTTGCTGATCAAAGGCCAGCGCGCCGAGGAAGAGCTCGCTGAAGCCAGCTGGGTCCTCGGGCGGCAGCGGGCTGTGCTGGAGAAGACGGTGCCCACGCCGACGGGGAAGGTCGTGATGCTGAGGCGGACCGGGGACGAGCCAAAGCGGAGCTTCAGCCGCTGAAAGCGAGCTTCTCTTCGATCAGTCCTTCTGGCCGGCGGTGGTGCTCATGGGGACATGGATCGGAGGAGCAGGGGGGCCGGCGAGGGCTTCGGCGACGAGGTCGGGGCGGAGGCAGAGGTCGCCATAGAGCGCCAGCGGGGCGCACTGCGCGCCGGTGCGGAGGACCAGCTTTGAAAGGTCGACAGCGCCGCTGAACAGAACATGAATACCGCAGATGGTTACGCCGCCGGACGGGGTATGAACGAAGGTGGCGAGCTCCTGGCCCGTTGAAGCGCTCCACACGCGCGCGGTCTCGTCCAGCGATCCGGTGGCCAGGCGCTCCCCATCCGCCGACCACGCCACCGACGTGACCGCCTGTGTGTGCCCCTGAAGCGTTTGCAGCAATCGGCCCGTCCTCGCCTCCCACACCCGCGCGGTCCTGTCCTCCGACCCGGTGGCCAGGCGCTCTCCATCCGCCGACCAGGCCACCGACATGACCTCGCGCGTGGGAACAGGGACCGCTTGCTGGAGCCACCCCGTGGTCAGGTCCGCCCGGCCTGAGATCACCGCTGTCGACGCGCTCTGCTGCGCAGGCTCCTCCAGCGTTTGCAGGAGCCGGCCCGTTCTTGCTTCCCACACCCGCGCGGTCTCGTCATGGGATCCTGTGGTCAGGCGCTCCCCATCCGCTGTCCACGTCACCGAGGTGACCCCAGCCGTATGGCCCTGAAGCTTCAGCAGCAGCCGGATCGTCCTCGCCTCCCAGATCCGGACCACGCGATCTTCACCCGCTGTCGCCAGCTTGCTCCCGTCCGGTGAGACCGCCATGCCGGTCAAGAATCCCCGGTGCTGGGCGATCTCCACGCGTGATCCTTCTTGATCCCCTCCTGCGAGCCCAGCGGCTTCCCCCGAACGCCACCGCGCCTGTTCAACGTCGATGAGCCCGTGGAGCTCTGGCCCCGGCGCGGGCGCGCGCCACGCCGCTCCGGTGATGCGCGCTCCTTCCAGCTGCGCCCCGCGCAGCACAGGCGCCTCGGCAAAGGCCGAGCTCCCCTCGAGCCCCGCATTGCGCAGATCTGCCGACTCGAAGCGCGTCCCATCAAGGATCGCCCCCCGCGCCGTCGCGCCCTGCAGCTCTGCAAAGCAAAGGTCTGCTTGCCCGAGATCCGCGCCGTCGAGCCGCGCCCCTGTGAGCCGCGCCCCCGCGAGCCGCGCCCCGCGCAGGCTCACTCGCTGCAACTCGGCCTCTTCGAGCTGCCATGGACTCTTGACGCTCGACGCTAACCCGTCCTCGCCGACGACCAGCAGCAGCGCGTTCTCCGAGATCCGCTTTCGATAGGGCCCGACGAGGATCGCCGCCGCCTGTGTTCGCGTCGCCTCCCACCCCGGCCGCGTTTTGCAGTACGCGATCACCTCGGGGGAGAAGTGCGGTAGATCCAGCGCCGTCGGATCTCCTTCGCCCAGGCGCCGCTCCGCGCCCCTCGCCACCATGTACTCCATGAAGGAGCGGTGGGCGAAATGATAATAACCATCGTCGTCCGGCCCACGGCAGATCAAGAACGAGCCGCTATGCAGCTTCAAGACCGCCCCGTCGCTCTTCGTGAGCGGGAGTGACCTCGACTCGGGGAGCTCCTTGGTGGAGATCTCGATGAGCTTGCTCCAGCGGATACTGTTCCCCTCGGTGCCTCTCCACAGGCAACGGGCAAGGAGCTCGGCAAAAGCGATCTTCTCCTCGACGTTCAGGCCATCGCTGGTGCAAACCCACTCTGCCCACTTCTTCAGGCACGTCTCGTGGAGATCCCCCAGCGCCGCCTTCTCGGCCCCGCTCATCCCGGGCAGCGCCTGCCGCAGGAGATCGAAGAGCCCCGGCCGCTCGACGAAGGGGCGCTGATCATGAACGTTGCCCATCGCCTCCCAGGCGTGGCCGGGATCGCTGGTGAGGCAGGCGAGGCACGCCTCGATGCGCTCCTTGTCGAAGAGCTGGAGATCGAGGACCGCCGCGCCCTCGATCGCGCCGAGCCAGAGCGTCTCGAGCGGCTTCCCGGCCTCGTCGGCGAAGACGCGGTCGAGGTCGGCAGGTTCGATGAAGAGGTGGGTGCGGCACGTGAGAAGGATCCTGCTTCGCTCGGTGCGCCACGCGAGCAAGGTGTGTAAACTCTCCTTGAGCTGGCTCAGCGTGAGCCCATTCGACATCTCGTCGAACCCGTCGAGGACCAGAGTAAACTCCCCTTCCTCGACGGCGAGGCGGCAGGATGCAACGTCGACGCTCTCGAGGCTACGGCGGACGAGGCCAGCAAGATCGATGTCCCCCGACCAGGCGCGAAGGTCGACGAAGACGACGGGAGCGCTCCGTCCGCCGAGAGCCCTGCTCGCGACGTCGGCGGCAAACCTCCGCGCCGTGGCCGACTCCACGTTCCCAAACTCGCCGAAAAGCAGGCACAAGGATGGTCCATCGTGGAACCACCGCTCCAGGTGCGTCAGCACCGGCTCGACGTCGCCGCCCCGAAGGCGCGCCAGCGGCTCGACGAACCGCTCTCCCGCCTCTGTCTTCGCGAAGGCCGCAAGTGACTCGAGGTGCGCCGTCACCTCCGTCGCCTCGCGCAGGGCCCGAGGGCCGCCGCCCTCGAACGCGGGAGGATCCGGGAGCGGCGCGGCGGGGAGGGATGGTCATGGAGAAAACCCCGAGGGAAGACGCGAGAGTACACTGCGCCGTGCCTTCTGCGGAATTCCTTGTTCCCTCCTCGGTCCGCGGGGGGAGGGAGGCGAGCGCCCGCGCCTGCGTCAGGTTCTCGCCCGGTCGCTCATTCGCGGCGACGCGAAGAACGTGGGCGCCAAGACAGCGACCTCGAACCCATGATAACCTCGCGCGCTATGGGTTCCACGCGCCTCTTCGTCCTTGTCCCGCTCGCGGCTCTCTTCACTTCCCCGTTCGCTTGCGGCGGTGAAGCCACGCCCACCGCCGCGAGCACTACCGGTCCAGGCAGCACCGCGGCAGGCACGAGCACGAGCGCAACCTCGAGCACGAGCAGCGGCGCGGGGGGCGGCGGCGGCGCCACCGCCGATCTGCCGCCGGCCATCTGCCATGCGGGCACCAAATGGGCAGCAGGTACGAAGGCCTTCAAGGAGTCCACGTCGGCGTGGGGGCTCGACACGATCGGGGCCCTCGGCGTGCGCCTCGCCGCGGTCGATTTCGATAACGATGGCTGGCCCGATCTCGTCGTCCGCTTCGGCGGCATCGGGGCGGACGATTTTGCGGCGGGCGGCAAGCGTCAAACGTGGCTCCTTCGCAACACCGGCAAAGGCACCTTCGAGGACGTCACCATCAAGTCCGGGTTCCGGCAGAACCGCACGGTGATGGATCCCCTGAAGGGTCGGCCCGGGGAGGTCACGGCCTTCGCCGACGTCGACAACGACGGTGATCTCGACGCGTATACCGGGCTCTCCAACGATCCCGCCAACAAGCAGACCGAGACGAGTGAGATCCTGCTCAACAACGGAGACGGCACCTTCGCGCTCGGGCCGGAGGGCAGCGCGATCCGCAAGAAGCCTCCGGTGTACGACGTGCCCGCGGGCGCCTCGTTCGTCGATTTCGATCGCGATGGCCTCGTCGATCTGTGGGTGACGCAGAACTCCGTCAATAGCTCTCCCCAGCAAGACCACCTTTACAAGGGGGATGGGAAGGGCAACTTCACCGACGTGACCACGGCGCAGGGGCTCAAGACGAAGGCCTGGAACAAGGTCGTTGATCTCAACGCGGCGCTGTCGCACACCAACGCCTGGTCCGCCGCCGCGTGTGATCTGAACGGGGATGGAAACCCCGAGCTGCTCTCGGCCTCGTATGGGCGCGCGCCCAACCACCTCTGGCAGTCTCGCGGGGCAGAGAATGGGTTTCAGTTCCTCAATCAGAGCATCGCCTCCGGCTACGCCTTCGACGACCGGAAGGACTGGTCGGACAACGAGTCTGCCCGCTGCTGGTGCAAGCTCCATCCGCTGGATTTGAACTGCGCGGGCGTCCCGGCGCCCGCGGCCATCGCCTGCACGACCGATGCCGACGCCTTCCGCTGGAACCATGCCACCGATCAAGAGCCGTACCGCCTCGGGGGCAACAGCGGAGCGACGCTCTGCGCTGACCTCGACAACGACGGTGACATGGATCTCGTCACCGGCGAGATCCTTCACTGGGACGTGGGCATGTCGGGGGATCCGGCCGAGCTCCTCGTCAACACGGGCACTCCCGACATCCACTTCGATCGTCCGGGCAACGACAAGACGGGCCTGACGCGCAAGCACGTCAGCGGCTGGAACGAGGGCCTGATGACGGGCTCGGTGTTCGATTTCGATAACGATGGATGGGCCGACCTCTACTGGGGTAACAGCGATTATCCTGGCAACTTCGGCCTCCTCTACCATCAGGACGCGCCCGCGCATTTCGAGGCCGTGTCGATCAAGGATGGGATCGATCATCACCGCAGCCACGGGAGCGCCATCGCCGATTTCGATCGTGACGGCGACCTCGACATCGTGGTTGGCCACTCGTTCGCGCGCTGCGATGAGGAGTGTTACCCGACGCAGCAGGTGCGCTTCTTCGAGAACGTCGTCGGGCAGGCGGGCAACTACGTTCAGCTCACCCTGACCGGCGGCGCCGGGACGAACCGCTCGGCGGTGGGCGCCCGGGTTACCCTCAAGGCGGGTGACGTGACCCAGACGAAAGAGGCGGGCGGCGGCTACGGCCACTACGGCGCGCAGGACGATCTCACCCTGCATTTCGGCCTCGGGGCCGCCTGTGATGCCGAGGTCACGGTGCGCTGGCCGGACGCGGCGCTCACCACGCAAACCTTCAAGCTGGTGTCAGGGTATCGCTTCACCGTGACCCAGGGAGAGCAGCCCAAGGCCGTACTGCCTGCGGAGTAGTAGCCTCGGTTCGGTGGCGAAGTAGCGAGGAGGCGAGGTGGCGCCGGAGGTCAGCCGAGGACTTCCAGCCGCCTCGGCTGCTCTACCGCTCCCGCGACCGTGCCCCGCTCGTACCCTTCCGGCCAGAACCGCTCGCTCCACTTCCGATAGGCCACGATCGGCCCATCCTCCTTGAGAGGCCGCGGCCGCTCCAGGTGGGTTCGATGCGACCAGATCATGGCATCTCCGTCGAAGTCCGCAGTCCCCATCGCCAGGAAGATCGGCGCCAGCACCTCGGGCAGACCCACGCCCACCATCTTGCGGATCGCTCCGGCGACCTTGCTGGGCGCCGGATCGTAGACCGACATCACCGCGCGGATGTGGCAATCCTTCTCGGTCACCGGGGTGATCAGGATCAGGCTCCGCACGCTCAACCCACCTTGCTCCTCGGTGAGCTGCGTTGTGGCGATGGCGATCCCGGGCTCCGGGATCACGAACTCTACCTGGAAAGGAGAGGTGATCTTCTTTCCGAGCCGCCGGATCCAGGCGTTCTTGTTCTGCGCCGCCGCGGTCCAGGTCACGTCGATCTGCGCCCGCATGATCCCGTTCTCGTCCACGTGCGGCGGTTCGACGATGGTGTGGAGATCCCATCGGTGCACGTTGACGAAGTGGGTCATGTCGATGATGTTCTCCGTCGGGAAGAACAGGTTGGTGCGCGGGAGGGCGCGCCCACCGTTGGTCACCGGGCGCGACCAGCCCTTCCAGTCCAGCGTCGCGAGAGGCATCGGCCAGGCCGGCTTGCTCCGGTCCGGACCGTGCCAGACGAAGATGCAAGCCGCGGATTCAATCGCTGTCCAGGCCTCGGCGCGCAGGTTGCGATAGCCGCGCTCGGCGTACAGGCCACCTCCCACGCACTGGCCCGTTCCATCGAACTTGAGGCCATGAAAGGGGCAGCGGAGGTGCCCGTCCTCGACCGTGCCGCCGTGGCCGAGGTGAGCGCCGAAATGCGGGCAGACCGCGTCGAGGACGGCGACAGCGCCGCTGGCGTCGCGGAAGGCGACGAGCTCGCGGCCCATGAGCTGGAAGGGGGTGACCCGGCCCGGGACGACCGCTTCGGCGCGCAGCGCGGCGAACCAGCCGGTGGCGAACTGCGGAGGCAAGCGCATGTGACGAGGGACGACGCTGCTCATCGAGGACTCCAGAGGGGAAGCGCAGGGCGCGGCGATTTCCGTTGACGCTCGTCAAGTCGGAGATACACGATCGTTCTCAGCATGACAACGCTGATGTTCGTGGTGGCGGCGATCGCGGGCGGTCTGGGCATGTACTACGGCATCGCCGGGGCCTTCCACCTCATCTACTACCGCGCCCGGCGCGAGCGCGCGGCCGAGTGGAAGTGCCAGCCCAAGCGCTGGCTCTCGCCCAAGCAGAGCCGGCAGCAGCTCGTCCTCGGCTCCCTCAACATGCTCGGGGCGTCGATCGCCTCCGGCTTCTTCTGCGCCTACCTCGCTGCAGGCGGGCGGTCCGCCGTGTACTTCGATTGGCACGAGCGAGGCCTTCTTCAAGCCATCGGCGGGACGGTGCTCTACTTCTTGCTCACGGACGCGGCCCTCTACTGGGCGCACCGCACCTTCCACCGGCCGCTCCTGTTCCGCTACATCCACCGCTTTCACCACCGTTACACCACGCCCAACGCCTTCACGGCCATGGCGATGCACCCGGTCGAGCTCGCGACCTACCAGTCAATCATGCTGCTCCCGCTCTTCATGCTGCCTGTCCACGTCGCGGGGCTGATCTTCGTGCTCGTCTATCAGAACTACGTTGCCCTGGTCGACCACTCGGGGATCGATCTCCACTCGTGGCTCCCCTGGCAGCCGCCGACCCGCTTCCACGACGATCATCATGTGTACTTCCACGTCAACTACGGGCAGAACATGGGCCTCTGGGACCGGATCTTCGGCACGTACCGGCGGGAAGGGCGCGTGTACGGAGCCTCGGTGTTCGGCGGCCGCGGCGCCCCCGCGAGCGGCGCTGCGGCCGACGCGCCGGCGCGCTACGTCGATTACGGTCGCAAGGCGGCGAGCGCGCCTGTCAGCCCCGCCGCGGACGCGACCACGGATCTGGCCTCGTGAGCAGCGAACCCCAGATGCTGCTCAATACAGCCTTCATCACCCTTCATGCGCCGTGGTCGGTGGGCCCCTCGTTCCTCGGGCTCGAGCTCACCGTGGTGATCTGCGGAGTGCTGGCCCTCCTCCACGCGCTTCGCGCGCGGCGCGCGGGGGACGGAGTGCCCCTCTTCATCTGGGGTGCCTCGTTCACGTACGGCATCGTGATGGAGCTGCTCTCGTACAATTTCCTCACCAGCTTCGTTCACGGTCAGTTCACGGTGATGTTCTATCACCATCAGCTCCCGCTCTACGTGGTCACGCTCTATCCGGTGCTCCAGTATACCAGCATCGTGACCGCGCGCCGCCTCCGCACCGGGCTCGTGCCGCAGATGTTCCTGGCCGGCCTCTTCATCGTGGCGATGGACATGCCCTTCGACATCCTCGGCCCGACGCAGGGCTGGTGGAGCTGGTCGGCGAGCGATCCCAACATGGCCTTTCGCTGGCACGATGTCCCGGTCACGAGCTACTACTGGCACCTCGCCTGGGGCGGGATCCTCGCCGGTCTCACCCGGGCCTTCGGCCGCTGGGGAGGGGAGGTGAAGAAGCCCTGGCGCACAGCCCTCCTCGCGCTGCCAATCGCCCTGCTCACGATCGTGCTCGGGGTGATCTCGTTTCTGCCATTCCACTTCCTCAAGGCCCGTGGGGTCCCCGATGGGACCATCGTGGCCGGCCTCTTCGCGGTGGCCCTCCTGGTCGTCTTCCTCGCACGCGGCGCGGCCCCCGCGCCCGCACCGCGCGACGCTCGGCTCCTGATGATCCCGGCGCTCTACTACGCGTATCACCTGCTCGCCGCCGTGGCCGAGCTGGTCAAAGTCGGCCCGGCGTTCGGCGGGAGAATGGTCGTGATCACAACCGTGACGGCCCTCGCCCTGCTGGCCCACGCCTTCGCGCATCGCCCCAGCGCGACCACTCCGCTCCTCAAAAGCCTGGAGCCGCGCGCGTGATCAAGCGGACCTGATCCACGCGCGATCAAGGCCCTCAGGCGAGGATCTCCTGCAAGAGAGCGTTGGGCACGCCGCCGACCTGATCCCCGAAGCTCTTGATATCCATACTTGAAGTATTGCCGCATGACGGTGAACCAGAGGTCGCGCTCACAAAGGCATCCGCCGAGAGCTCCTTGGTCCTGGCCACGCTGGGTGTCCGGTTGCAGCGTGGCTGCCTTCGCTACGTCGTGGCCGAGCAACACCAGCGTCAGGCGCGGGTTACAGAGGCGGCTCGCGCTGCGAGGGCGGCCGGCGGCTCGGCGCTCGAAACTTCCCCGCTCCGGGCGTCGATGCTACGCCGCGCCCGATGTCCGCCGGCCCGAATCCTCCCGCTGCGGCCGAGCCGCCCTGGTTTACGCGTGCCGGCGAGGCCTGCTTTCGCGCGCTCGCTGTCGTGATCCTCGCCGCCGTGCCGACGGCGCTGCGCACGGCCGGGGCCGGCGGCAGCTTCCCGGGCGGCTGGCTCGTCGGCGCGGGCGTCCTTCTCCCGATCGTCGCCGCGGCGTTGATCCTCTCCCGGGCTTCGGGGCGTGGGTTTCACCTGCTCGTGCGGGCCGAGGGGCCGCGCGCCGCCGTGCTTCGCATCGCGCTGTGGGTCGGCATCGCTCTGCCGCTCCTCGAAGGGCTCGGCGCGGTGCTCAAGGCCACGACGCATCACCGCGGCATCGCCGGCGCGACGTTCGGCGTGCTCGGCCTCGTCATCGTCGCCGGCGCGGCGCTCCTCGCGCAGCGCCTCGTGCGCCTCGGCCGCGCCCTCGTCGAGGGCGGCGTCGCGCCCTGGATCCCCTCGGCGATCGGCGCGGCCATCGGTGTGCTCCCGCTCCTCGTCGTCGCCGCCACGCTCGGTCGTGAAGCGGGCGAGGGCGCAGCCGCCGCGGTGCGCGCGGCGATCCTCGACGGCGCGATCGTCTTCGTGGCGACCGCGCTGGCGGCCTCGATGGATCTGCCGCCGCGGCTGCGAACTCCGGCCCGCTTCGGCGGCGTGGCGCTCGCGGTGATCGTCTTCCTCGGCGCCGGCTGGCTTACCGAATCTTCCCCGCGGCTCGGTCGCGCCTTCAAGGCCGGCGGCGGCCTCCCCGCGACGCTCCTCGGCGTGCTCGAAGGCTGGACCGATCGCGACGGGGACGGCGTCGGCGCGCACTTCGGCGGCGACGATTGCGACGAGGGCGATCCGCGGCGCCACCCCGGCGCCCCCGAGGTCGCGGGCGACGGGATCGATCAGGACTGCGACGGGATCGATCCCCCAGGCGCGCCGCCTGTCGTTGTCTCTGCGGCGCCTGCGCCCGGCTCGGCCGCGCCTTCGATCGAGGCGACCGCGGGGGCGAAGGTGGCCGCCCCCGAGCCTGTCAAGGGCGGCAAGCCCGACATCCTCTTGATCACGCTCGATACGGTCCGCGCTGATCACACCTCGGCGTACGGCTACGTCGAAGCGACGACGCCCAACCTCGCCGCGCTCGCCGCCGCGGGCACCCTCTTCGCGCACGCTTACGCGACGGGGAGCGACACGCGCCGCGCCCTCGCGCCCCTCGTTTCAGGCCGCCGCCTCGCTGACACGCCGCATGACGCCCGCGAGTGGCCGACGATCCTCCCCGAGGTCGACACGCTCGCCGAGCGCCTCAAGCGCGGCGGCTACCGCACCGGCGCCGTCACCTCGTTCACCTGGCTGAGCGAAGAGCGCGGCTTTTCCCAGGGATTTGACTACTTCCGCCCGGTCTTCGTCGGCGTTCACCCCGAGCGCGAGTCGACCGGCCCCGTCGCCGTCAAGGCCGCCCTCGCCATCCTGAAAGAGCTCGAAAAGGATTCGCACCCTATTTTTCTCTGGGTGCATCTTTTCGATGCTCACGAGCGTTACCTCGACCACCCGGGCATCCGGTTCGGAAAGGGGAAAGCGGGCCTCTATGACGGGGAGGTGGCGTTCGTCGACAAGCAGCTGGGCGAGCTCATGGCTGCGGTCGCGGCGAGCCCCCGCGCGGCCCGGACGGCGTGGATTGTCCACGGTTCTCAGGGTGAGGGGCTGGGCGAGCACGACGAGAGCGGCCACGGCAAAGAGGTCTACGACGAGGCGATCCGGGTTCCGCTGGTGGTCGCCCTACCCCCCGGGGAGGCGGCGAAGCCCGGGCGCTACGAGGCGGCGGCGGTGAGCACGCTCGACGTCGGGGCGACGGTGGTCGACCTGGGGGGGGCCGAGTCCGGAGGCGCCTCCGGGGTGAGCGGGGCGAGCCTCCTGCCGATCGTCCGCGGTGACGTGACGAGCCGGCGCGGACCCGTGTACGCACGTACCCAGAAGAAGGCGGCCTTGATCGACTGGCCGCTCAAGCTCATGGTGGTGGAGCGGCGGAAGGCGAACCGCCTCTTTCTCTTCGATCTCTCGAAGGACCCCGAAGAGAAGACCGATCTCTCGAAAGAACGGGCAGAAGACACGACTCGGCTCGGGGCTCTGCGGGCCACCTTCGAAGAGAAGCCGTCACCTTAACCTCTGGCTTGGCGTCGATTTCTATGCCCGATTTTGGATCTCCTGAGCGAAAGCGTTCACGATCACAGGCAGTGGCAATTCGTGTCCTCCTCGGTACGGGCCTGGCGTTGAGCGTCGCGACGCTCGGCGCGTTCATCGGCAAGGAGGCCCGGCAAGCCGGGGCCGGCGCGGCGATGACGCAGGCGCTGGTGCCTCAAGGCCTTGGGCATGAGTGGCGGCTGCGCCAGGGCAAGCACTGGCAGATCGTCTCCTCACCGATGGAGAGCCAGGAGGCGACCGACGCCGCCGAAGGCACCCGCGGGAGCTGCAGCGTGGGCATGGTCGCGGTCAAGGGGGCGATGAAGCTCGATCCCTCCTCGAACGCTTACTACGACCACAACTCCGTCGAGGAGATGCAGAAGACGACGTGCACGAAGTGGGTCAACAAGGAGTACCCCGAGCGCTGCGCCGAGTTCGATCGGGACAAGTGGATGTCCATCTCGAAGGACCTCGCCACCAAGCCGATGAATTTCTGCATGGATCGCTTCGAGTACCCGAACCAGAAGGGGGTTTACCCCTGGATCATGGTCAACTGGTACGAGGCGGTCGACCTCTGCGCCGATGAGGGCAAGCGCATCTGCGACGAGCAAGAATGGACGTTCGCCTGCGAGGGGGACGAGGCGACGCCGTACCCGTATGGCTACGCGCGCGACGCGACGGCCTGCGATATCGATCAGCGCTGGCGCCCGTTCCACGAGTCGGCGATGCGGCCGCGTGATGGGCTGACGGCCATGGCCGAGGTGGATCGCCTCTGGCAAGGCGTGACGTCGGGCTCGCAGCCGCGCTGCAAGAGCTCTTTTGGCGTCTTCGACATGACCGGCAACGTGGACGAGTGGACGCGCTCTTCGCACGAGGGGGAGCGCCCGAGCATCCTCAAGGGCGGCTACTGGGGCCCGGTGCGCACGCGCTGCCGGCCCGCCACGCGCTCGCACGATGAGAACCACATCTTCTATCAAGAGGGGTTCCGCTGCTGCTCGGATCCCGGCGTCGTCCCCGTGCGCAAGTCCTCGTCGGAGGACTCGTCGCGCGCGCCCCTGCCCGCACAACTTCGATAACGCGTGTCGATCCCGGCGCGGTCGCGTCGTATCCTCCGCCCGATCATGAGCGAGCTGCCGCAAGAAGCCGTCCCGAGCCCCGTCCGCGAGGCGCCTCGAAAGCGGCGCGCCCGGCGCTGGACGGACACCGCCGCCGTGCTGCTGCTGGGCGTGTCGGTAGCGGCGGTGCTCGTGACCGCCTCGCCGGCGCTGCTGCGCGCCGCGGGGATCGTCGCGCCCACTGAAGACACGGGGCCGCACGAGGAGGGTCGCCTCAAGCTCCCCACGCCGCCGCCCGGCGCGCCGGGGAACCCGATCATCGCGCCCGGTGACGAGGACGACGAGGACAACGAGCCGCGCCTGACGCAGCTCGAGCGCGACTACCCCGAGGGGATGTGGCCGGGCCGCAAGTCGGCTGAAGATCGCGCCCGCGAGAAGTCGATCTTCGAGGCGCCGCCGGGGAGCGCTCTGGGATCGAAGGCCGGGCTCGCGCTCGGCCCGCTCAAGCTGTTCGAAGATCCGCTGCCCGGCGCGGGCGTGGTCGCGATGATCGCCAAGGGCACCACGGTGCAGATCGTCCGCGAGGTCGGCGCCTGGGCCCTGGTCAAGTACCGCGGCAGCGGCGAGCCGATCACCGGCTGGGTGCAGAAGAGCGAGATTTCCGTCCGATGATCGCCGGCATTCCCATGCGGCGCGGCTACCGCGGCCGCGTCCTCACGCCGCATGGAAATGCCGGCGCGGTTCGCTTCCTCGACGACGGGCTGCTGGTGGTGGAGGCCGGTCGCATCGTCTCGGTGGGCCCGTACTCGGCTGACGCCGCGACCTTCGCCGTGCTCGATCTCCGCCCCGCGGTGCTCTTGCCCGGCTTCGTCGACGCGCACCTGCACTACCCGCAGACGCGGGTGATCGGGAGCGCGAGCGGCCCGCTCCTCGACTGGCTCGATCACACTGTCTTTCCCGAAGAAGCGCGCTTCCAGGATGAGGCCTACGCGCGCATCGTCGCGACGGAGCTCACCGCGCGTCTCCTCGCCGCCGGGACGACGACGAGCGCGATCTTCTCGAGCTCGAGCGAGCTCGCGACGAACGTGCTCTTCGAGGCGCTCGATCACGCGGGCCTCCGCGCGGTCGCCGGGCTCACGCTCATGGATCAGGCCTGCCCCGAGGCCGTGCGCGTGCCCGCGGACGAGGCGCTCGCGGCGTGCGAGCGGCTGCTGGCGCGCTGGCACGGCCACGACAGCGGTCGCCTCGCCTTCGCGGTGACGCCGCGCTTCGCGCTGAGCTGCTCGCGCGCGCTGATGGAGGGCGCAGCAAAGCTGGCGAAAGACCACGATTTGCTGGTCCAGACGCACATCGCCGAGAACCCGGCGGAGGGCTCCGCGGTGATCGCCGCGCACCCGTGGGCCAGCGACTACCTGGGGATCTACGAGCAGACCGGGCTGCTCGGCCCGCGCACGGTGCTGGCCCACGCCATCCATTTGTCCGCGAGCGAGTGGGATCGCGTGGCGGCGCTCGGCGTGTCGATCGCGCACTGCCCCGACTCCAACTTCTTCCTGGGGAGCGGGCGGATGCGGCTCGATGAGGCCATGTCGCGCGGCGTCACCGTCGGCCTCGGGAGCGATGTGGCCGCGGGGCGGAGCTTCGATATGCGTCGAGCGATGGCCCACGCTTACGACAACGCGCTCGCGCTCGGCCGCGGCGTCACGCCTGGTCGCTTGCTGACGCTGGCGACGCTGGGCGGCGCCTCGGCGCTCGGCCTCGGGGCCGAGACGGGCAGCCTCGAACCCGGTAAATCAGCCGATTTCATCGCCGTGAGCCTCCCCGCTTACGCGGAGACCGAGGCCGCGATCCTCGGTCAGCTCGCGTTCGGCGACAGCGGGCGGGTCGAGCGCGTGTTCGTGCGCGGCGAGCGCGTGTTCGCGGCGTTGCCGTAGTCGCAGCAGCCCTCTTGCCGGGCGCCGAGAAACACGGCACGCCCGCGGCGGAGGGAAGTGTCCATGCGAATCGTTCAATCTGCCGTCCTGCTTGCGCTCTTCACCGCTGGTTGCTCCGGCACCCCGGATCCCACGCCGCTCGCGCCCGTCGATGTCAAGGCGCCGCCGCCGCCGACCGTGAGCGCCGCGCCGACCAGCGTCGCCGTAGACCGCCCCGCGCCGCGCGTTGACGCGAAGCTGCTGCCGCGCGCGATGCTCTTCGGGAACCCGGATCGATCGATGGCGACGGTGAGCCCGGACGGGAAGCACCTGGCCTTCCTCGCTCCCGTGGACGGCGTGCTCAACGTCTGGGTCGGCCCGATCGCCGATCCCGCCGCGGCGAAGCCGATCACCCAGGAAAAGCAGCGCGGAATCCGATCGTACAGCTGGACTTACTCGAGCGCGGCCGTGATCTACCCGCAGGACAAGGGCGGCAACGAGGACTTCCACCTCTACCTCGCCGACACCAGCGGCGGCGCCACGCGCGATCTCACGCCGATGGACGGCGTGCAGGCCCGCCTCGACTCGTTGAGCCCGAAGCTCCCGAAAGAGGCGTTGATCGCGGTGAACCAGCGCGATCCGAAGAACCACGATCTCTACCGCGTCGATCTCGCGACGGGGAAGCTCACCCTGGTCGCGGAGAACAAGCGCGGCTTCGCCGGCTACGTCGCCGACGACGACTACCACGTGCGCCTCGCGCTGCTGTCGACGCCCGACGGCGGGCAAGAGATCCTCAAGGCGGATCCCAAGGCCAAGGACGGCTGGGTCAGCTACGCGAAGATCCCGGCGGAAGACGCGCTCACGACCGATGCGCTCGGCTTCGACAAGAGCGGCAAGGTCCTCTACCTCCTCGACAGCCGCGGGCGCGACACGGCGGGCCTGTTCGCCATCGACTTCGCCTCGGGCAAGGCGAAGCTCCTCGCCGAGGACCCGCGCGCCGACGTCGGCGCGGTGTTGATAAGCCCGGTCGATCATCGCGTCCAGGCCGCGTCGTCGACGCGGGAGCGCCCGACGTGGAAGGTGCTCGATCCGTCGATCCAGGCGGACTTCGACGCGCTCCGCGCCGCGGCGAAGGGCGACTTCAACGTGGCGAGCCGCTCGGTCGACGACAAGACGTGGATCGTCGCGTACACGCTCGATGACGGCCCGGTGCGCTACTACCGCTACGATCGCAAGGCGAAGAAGGCCGAGCTGCTCTTCACGAACCGGAAGAGCCTCGAGGGCGTCCCGCTCGCGGCGATGCACCCCGCGGTGATCAAGGCGCGCGACGGGCTCGAGCTCGTCAGCTACCTCTCGCTCCCGCGGGCGAGCGATCCCGACGGCGACGGCAAGCCGACGAAGCCGCTGTCGATGGTGCTCCTCGTCCACGGCGGGCCCTGGGCCCGCGATCAGTGGGGCCTCAACTCCACCCACCAGTGGCTCGCCGATCGCGGCTACGCCGTGCTCTCGGTGAACTTTCGCGGGTCGACCGGCTTCGGGAAGAAGTTCACCAACGCGGGCGACAAAGAGTGGGCGGGCAAGATGCACGACGACCTGCTCGACGCCATGAAATGGGCCGTCGACGGCGGCGTCGCCGATCCCGCGAAGGTCGCGATCATGGGCGGCAGCTACGGCGGCTACGCGACGCTGGTGGGCCTCACCTTCACGCCCGACGCGTTCGCCTGCGGCGTGGACATCGTCGGCCCTTCCAACCTCGCCACGCTGCTCTCGACGATCCCTCCGTACTGGGCGCCGATGATCGCGACGTTCAACCAGCGCGTCGGCGATCTCCAGACCGAAGACGGGAAGAAGCTGCTCCAGGAGCGCTCGCCGCTCTTCAAGGCTGGAGCGATCAAGCGGCCGCTGCTGATCGGCCAGGGCGCCAACGATCCGCGGGTGAAGCAGGCGGAGGCCGATCAGATCGTCAAGGCGATGCAGGACAAGAAGATCCCGGTGACGTACGCGCTCTACGCCGACGAAGGGCACGGCTTTCAGCGGCCGGAGAACAAGATGAGCTTCAACGCGGTGACGGAGACGTTCCTCGCGCAGTGCCTCGGCGGGAGCTATCAGCCGGTCGGCGACGACTTCAAAGGCTCGACGATCGCCGTGCCCGCCGGCGCTGATCAGGTGACAGGGATCGCCGAGGCGCTCTCGAAGAAGTGAAGGGCTTTCACCCCTCGTCGAGGATCGCCTGGCTCACGTGCTCGAGCGACTCGCCCGCCATCTCGACGCCGCGGAGCGCGGTGTCGTCGAGGCTGATCTCGGCGGCCTTCGCCGTATTCACCGCAGTGTAGGCCCGCGTGAGCGCGGCGACGTGATCGGCGATCCGCGCGTCGAGGCGCTCGATCACCGCGAGCGCGGGTGAGCGGAGAGCGCCCTCGCCGATCCCGCTCGGCTTGCTCGGGCTGGGCGCGGTGCGCGTCTGCGCGAGCCGCGTCCGCGCTTCGGCGAGCTTGAGCAGCGAGATCCAGGTCTGCCGCATCGGGGCGATCATCTGGCGATCGAGGAGATCTTCGTCGACGGTGCGCCGCAGCTCGGCGCCGCTCGCGAGCGAGGCCGCGACCGCGCCGGTGACCTCGGTCGACGCGGCTTCGAGCGCGTGCGCGATCGGATCGTCGGCGTCGATCAACAGCGGCAGCGCGACGAGGACGGCCGCGACGATCACGGCGACGGCGCGGAGCGCGGGCGGGGCGGCGGAGAAGCGATCGGCGAGGGAAGACGCGAGCGCGCCCGCGACGATCGCGCCGAGGAGGTGGAGCCGGCGCGCCCCGGCGGATCGAACGCGGCTGGTGCGCTCGGCGAAGCAGAGCCCGACGAGCACCGCGCCCGCCGCGGCCGAGGAGAAGGGCGAGAGGACGCCGCCGGCGAAGGCCCCGAGCGCGCCCCCGGCGATCGCCAGCGCGTTCGGTACCCCCGAAGCGGCGAGCGAGAGGAGCCCGGCGAGGCCCACGAGGAGCAGCGCGCCGGGGACGGGACCGAGCCGCGCCGAGAGCGGCGCGAGGCCAAAGAGCAGCGCGGCGGCGACGAGAAAGACGATCCTGCGCATGGCGGCCTCAGAACACCGATCGAGCGATGTTGGACGTGTCCTTTTCGAGCACGCGCTTCGCCGCCATGCTCCCCGCCGCGCTCTTCGGCGGCGCCGACGCGAAGGTGCGCTTGGCCTCGTCGTACGATCGCGCCTGCGCCGCGAGCGCGGTGGCCGCAAGGGCAGGCGCGGCGAGCTGGGCGGTGCGGAGATCGACGAGGTTCTGATCGATGAGCGCCTGGGCGCGCTGGACGTCTCCCTTGTCGTAGGCCTCGGCGGCCTCGATCTGGCGGAGCGAGGCGGTGGCGCTCATGGCGCGGGCGAGCACGGCGCCGTCGCGACCTCGAGCGATCTGATCCGCGTCGGTCGAGCCGCTGATCCCGAGGCCCGCGATGCGCGCCTGGGCGCTGTCGCCGCCGACGTTGTTCCAGCTCACGCGACCTTCGACGGCCCGCGTCTCGCCGGCGTCGAGCTTGGTGGCGAGCTCGATCACCACGCGGCGCTCGTCGCCCGCGAAGAGCGATCCGAGGGAGAGCTCGATCTCGCCGCCGATGAGGCTCTTGGCGTCGGCGCCGACCGCGCGCACGAAGCGAACCCCCGGGGGGAGCGCGAGCCGCGCCGTGGCGTTCTCGATCGTCGTCGACGCCGTCTCCTCGAGCTCGCGGTGGAGGAAGGCCGCGAGCGCCGGGCCATCGTTGACGAAGGCGAAGTTGCCGCGTCCAGAGCGGGCGACGCCGGCCATGTAGCTCGCGTCGAAGTCGAGCCCGATGCCCATCGAGGAGACGGTGACGCCGCGCTCGGCGCTCTCGGCGGCGATCGCCTCCGACGGCGCGCGGGAGCTGTCGAGCCCGTCGCTGGCGAGGACGATGCGGAGCACGCGCCCCTTGCCGGCGTCCGAGAGCGCGCGCAGCCCCTGCCGCAGCGCGGGCGCGATGTTGGTGCCGCCGCCGGCGACGAGGGCCTGGACCCTGGCGATGAGCTCTTGCCGCACGGCGCCCGCGCGGGCGAGTGGCTGCACCAGCTCGCTGTCGGTCGAGTAGCGGACGAAGGCGATCTGATCGTCGTCGCGGAGGTCCCGGATCAAGCGCACCACGGCCTGCTTGGCCTGCTCCATCTTCTCTCCGGCCATCGAGCCCGAGGTGTCGAGGACGACGGCGATCGAGAGCGGGGCGCGCTCCTGGGCGCGCGCGGCCGCGTCAGCGTGGAGATCGAGCTCCGCGAAGAAGCTCCACTCGCCGCCCGCGAGCACGTGGGTCTGGCTGAGCGCGAAGGTCCCGTGCGCGCCCGGCGCGGCGAAGGTCGTGGAGTTTTCCCCGGTCGCGACGAGCCCGCTCGGAGCGGGATCGATCCGCGGCGGCGCCCCGATCGGGGTGCGGACGAGGACGAGCCCGCCGGCGGCGAGAATGACAGCGCTGGCCGCGAGGCCGCGGCGGATGCGGGGCACCCGCAACCACGTTCGAATCGACATGGACTCCTCCAGAGAGTGGCAAGCGGACGGCGTCCTAGCGCCCTCGTGATCGGGGACGCGGCGGCTCGATCCGCGGGTGGGGCCTACGTACGCGCGGCGATTCGAAAGGATCTCGCGGCGCGCCGCGACGCTCGCAAATTGCCTCGCAGCGTGACGACGCGCGTGATCTGGATCCGCTGGATCCAGCGAAGAAGGAGCCCTCGGAGTGATCTCACTTCGATAAGCTCTGGACGGGCACCCAAGGCCTCCTCACGCGGATGGTCGAAGCCCCTGGGGCGCGTTGCATCCGTGGAATAGCGGGCCTCGAAGGCTGCAATTGTGCGAAGTTTGCCGCACAAATGTCACGACGGCGAAATCGGGGCGCGCCGTCGAACGTCAGGAAGAGCGCGCGGAAAGGCGAGTTCGGAGTAAACTGATCGGGCCCACTCGCAGGCGCCCCCCGCGCCCGACCCAGCGAGCCAACACCCCATGAAGATCACCTGCCAGACCTGCCAATCGAAGTACACCGTCTCGGACGAGAAGGTCCAAGGGAAGACCGTCAAGATCAAGTGCCGCAAGTGCGGAGCGACGATCCTGGTCAACAGCAGCGGCGCGACGACGAGCGCTGCGGGCGGTGCGGACTCGGTCTCGATCTCGACCTCCGCGAGCGAGCTCGGGGTCTCGTTCCTCGTCAACGTCGCTGAGGGTGATCAGCGATCGATGTCGCTGGTCGAGGTCGTCGAGGCGTACAACATTTCGGTCATCACGGCAGAGACGTACGTCTGGTCGGACGGGATGGGGGACTGGCAGCCGCTCGGGCAGGTGGAGAGCATCGTGGCCGCGCTCAACAACAGCGCGGCGCCCGCCCACGCGGAGTCGCTCGAGCCTGCGGCCTACGCGGCCCCGGCGGCGGCGCCTTACGAGGCCGCGGCGGCGCCTCAGCCGGCCGCCGAACCGGTCCATCGGCCCGCGGCCCGTCGCGAATCCGGCCGCCGCGGGCCGGATCTTTTTGGCGGCGGCATGGGCACCGAAGAGGTGGCGACGAGCGCGCCCGCGTTCAACGGCCGCGCTCCGGCGCCGATGGCCGCCTCCGGCCAGCGCGAAGAGAACTCGATGCTCTTCTCGCTCAGCGCTCTCACCGCGAAGGCCGCCCCCTCGTCTCCGACGGCGTCGTCTTCCTCGTCGAAGACGAGCGGGACCCGCGAAGACTCGGGGCTGATCGATCTCAAGGCGCTCGCCGACGGCGCCGGCGCGAGCGGGCCGACCAACTACGTGCCCGATCACGCGGGCCTGTTTCCGCTCGGCGCGCCCCAGGCGGCCGCGCCGGTCGTGGCGCCGCTCGCCGCGATGAGCGTGCCCCCGCCGCCCGCGAGCAAGGCGCCGATCTTCATCGGTGTCGGCATCGCGGTGGCGGCGTTCGCGATCATTGGCGCGTTCTTCGTGATGAAGGGCGGCACCCCGCCGGTCGTCGTGACCGAGAACACCGCGCAGGCCGCGCCTTCCGCGGTCCCGCCGCCGGTGGAGCCCCCGCCGACGGTGGCCGTCGCCGCGACCCCCGCGCCGAGCGCGAGCGCGGCTGTCGCGGCCGCCGGCAAGACCACCAAGGGCGGCGGCGGCCCCGTCAAGGCCGGCACGGGCGCAGTGCCCGTCAAGACCGGCACCGGGCCGACCCCCCCCACGCCTCCGGTCGTGCCGAAGAAGAGCGCCTGCGGTTGCGCTGCCGGCGACCTCATGTGCGCCATGAAGTGCTCCGCAAAGTAGGTGCTTCCCAGCGTCTGCTCCTGATCCCCGCGGCGCTCTTCACCGCGGGGATCGCCTGCGGAGCGGCCCCCGGCTCCGCGTCCTCGGCGCCGGTCTCTTCGTTCCCCCTCGTCACCATCGTTCCTGCCGATCCGGCTCCGCCCAGCGCCGCTGTCGCGAGCGTTGCGCCGAGCCCCGCGCCCGCGCCCCCCGAGCTCGCAGCGATCGCCTGGGCGACCTCGGAGCGTGACGCCCGCGATCGGGCGCGCCGGCAGAACCTCCCGCTCCTCGTGTACGTGCGCGCCGACTGGGCCACCGCGTGCCTGGCGATGGAGCGAGGCGCGTGGCGCGATCCGCGCGTCATCGCCGAGGCTCGCCGCTTCGTCCCGCTCCGGCTCGACGTCACCGCAGCCGAGGGCGACGCCGAGCTCTACGCCGAGCGCTACGGGGTCAACAGCATCCCCGAGATCGTCGTCGTCGACCCCGCGGGGCGCACCCTGGCGCGGAGCCGCGGCGCTCCAACGACCGACGCGCTGGTTAGCCTCCTTCACGGCGTCGCGGACGAGTAACGTAGAGCCGATCGCCCGATCGCTCGTCTACTCCCGCCACGACGACGCGATCGCACAGTCCCTCTCTCCAGCGTGAAAGGGCGAGCGGCGAGCGGCGTTACGACACGCAGACACGGAGGAGAACATGGTGCGAAGCATGGCCTTGGCGTCCCTGGCGGCGCTGGCTCTCGGGTGTGGATCGGATCGCGTGATCGTGGTGATGCAACCGACGACGACGCCGTCGCCGTCGGCCTCGATGGAGCCGCCGCTGAGCGGGACGACGACCGCGCCCACATCGACGGCGCCCCCCGCCTCGACGACGTCGCAGGTCCAGCAGATCGCGGGTGAAGACGAGTCCTGGGGCATCCGCGGTGAGAGCCGCGATCAGAGCTACGGGCGCGTCGTCGACAAGGTCGCGAACATGGTGAGCGACGGCAGCGTCTCCGCGGGCGCCTCGCGCCGCGGGCTCTCGGTGGTCAACGTGATGTGGGAGGACACGGGGCGCGCCCAGGGCTCCTCGCTCGGGCCCAACATCTCGGATCTCACCCTTCAGGTGCGCCAGCGCAACCCGCGCGGCGGCTTCCTCCAGACCCTGATGCCGGTGATCCGCTTCCCCAACTTCTCTGATCGAACGGGGGATGTGGCGGCCGACAAGTTCTTCGTCCGCGTCGGCAATGAGAAGGCCGACGGCGCGCTCCGCAGCGTCCCGCTCACTGACGTCCTCCGTGATCTCAAGTCCTTCGCCACGCTCCCGAGCAGCATCGTCGGCAGCGGCAACCTCCTCGCGCCGCGCGACTCGCGCTTCCTCGTCAGCGCCCAGGCCGTGTTCCTCCCGATCCCCAGGGAAGGGAAGGCCGAGTTCAACCCGGTGCTCTTCAATTACCAGTCGGCGCCCGGCGCGCCCGCGGTGCTCTCGATCCTGATCACCCGCGAGGGCACGAGCGTGAGCGTGATCGAGAACCGACCCGACGAGCGCACCACGCAGGGGATGGGGCAGGAGATCTACTTCAACAACAAGGGTCAGCGCTCCGCGTTCACCGCCGAGCGCAAGAGCGACGTCGAGGCGCGCATCGCCGCGCAGGGCGGGCCCAAGACGGAGGCCGATCGCAGCGCGCTCGCCAAGGGCGCCGACGTGCTCTTCCTCGTGCAGGTCCCGCTCATTCATGCTCAGCGCGGCGTGCTCGGCGGATCGTTGCCGCCGCCTTCACCGCCCAGCGTCGCTGGATCTGCCAAGGGAGCGATCCGTACCAAGCCCAAGTCTTCCCCGATGAAGAAAGAGGAGCAGAGCGACGTGGAGCAAGCCGTGCTCGGCCACGGACCCAACCTCGGGCCCTTCAATGAAGGCCACAACCTCCGCCTCGTCCGCGATCCCAAGTTCCCGATCCGGATCACGGTGCAGTTCTACAAAGCGACGAGCAACGGCGTCGTCAGCGAGGCTGATCTCGACGGCATCGCGAAATCGATCGGCGGCGTCTACGAGCACGCGGATTTCGTCGGCTCCCTCGTGCTGCCGGAGGGCGATCCGCGCCGTCCCACGGCCTGGCAGAAGGTGCCGGGGGAGTGGTTCCCCTGGTGAGCGCGGCGGCAGCGCGGGGCTCCCTGCTCGCCTCGCGCGCCGTGCTTCGCGTTTCGACTCTCGCGCGTACGCAAAAAATCCACGTAGAGCCTTGCGAGGCGCGCTCGTATGCTCTGCCCCACGCATGAACACGGCGCAGACGGCGGTGGGCGAGGTGGTCGGTGGCCGCTATCGCATCGAGGCGCGGCTCGGCCAGGGCGGCATGGCGGTGGTCTACCGAGCCACGCACCTCGGCACGGGCAAGCCCTGCGCGCTCAAGCTCGTCCACCCCCACCTCGTCACGCGGCCCGAGCTCGTCGAGCTCTTCGTCCGCGAAGCCCAGATCACCGGCCGCATCGGCCAGAACCCGCACATCGTCGACGTCTTCGACGCCGGCGCCGACGAGGCGAGCGGCGTCCCCTTCATCGCCATGGAGCTGCTCTCCGGCGAGACGCTCGCGGCCGCCCTCGAGCAACGCGGCGGCCTCACGCGACCGCTCCTCCGCGCCGTCCTGACGCAGCTCGCCGACGCCCTCGACCAGGCCCACCGCGCCGGCGTGATCCACCGGGATCTCAAGCCTTCCAACCTCTTTCTCACCACCGATCGCCGCGGTGAGCCGCTGCTCAAGGTCCTCGACTTCGGCATCGCCAAGGTCCTCGAGCAAGAGGCGCAGCGCACCGCCACCCAGATCGGCACGCCCGCGTACGCCGCCCCGGAGCAGATGGGGCCGACGCTGCGCCGGGTCGCCGAGCAGCAGGGCGTGACCATCGCGAGCCAGGTCTCTCCGGCGACCGACGTCTGGGCGCTCGGGCTGATCGCCTTCGAGCTCTGCACCGGCCTCCCCACCGGGCATTTCTGGGGCGTCGACTCGCTCGCCGAGCTGCCCGCGAAGATCGTCCTCGAGGTCGCCGAGCCGGCCACCGGGCGCGCTGCGGATCGCGCGTCCGCTTTGCCCGGCGGCTTCGACGCGTGGTTCGCCCGCTGCGTGCGCCGCAACGCCGAGGAGCGCTGGCCGACCGCGGGGCAGGCCATCGCCGAGCTCGTGCGCCTCCTCGACCTCGCGGCGCCGTCCGTCTCGCCTACGGCCTACGGCGCGCCGCTCGACGGCAGCGCGACGCCGCCGCCCTATGGACCGGGCGCGACGCAGGCCTCCGGCTACGGCCCTCCGCCGTCGCCGTACGCGCCCCCTGGAACGCCCACGCCGCCGCCTTCGGGATCGCCCTCCGCCGTGCCGATGTGGGGCGTCCCGACGCCTCCGCCTCCGCAGCCACCGTACGCGCAGCCACCGTACGCGCAGCCACCGTACGCGCAGCCGTCGTACCCGCAGCTGCCCTACCCACCGCAGTCGTACCCGCAGCCGCCGTACGTGAACCCCAACGCGTACCGACCTCCTCTCGCGCCCAGCGGCGCCCGCACTGGGGCGATCATCGGCGTCGTCGCGGTCGTGGTCCTCGGCTTGATCGGCCTCGGGGGCTTCGCCGCCTACCGCGCCGCCGATCGCGCCGCGGCCAAGAACGCCTGCGAGACGCGCGGCACGCGCTGCGACGAGGCGTGCGACAACGGCGACGGGCGGGGTTGCGTCAAGCTCGGCTTCCAGCTCGAGCGCGGCGACGGCGTCGCGAAGGACATGGTCCGCGCCGCCGCGCTCTACGAGCAAGGCTGCGAAGCGGGCGACCTGCTCGGCTGCGCCAACCTCGGCGTGCTCCACTTCAACGGCAAGGGCGGCGTCACCCTCGACAAGATCGCCGCGGTCACGCTCTACCGGCGCGCCTGCGACGGCGACAACCTCCTCGGCTGCGACCTCCTCGGCGGCATGTACGAGTGGGGCGACGGCGGCCTCGTCAAGGATCCGACCCACGCCTACCAGCTCTACGATCAGGCCTGCACCGGCGGCGAGCTCCGCGGCTGCAAGGATCTCGGCGAGCTCTACGAGGTCGGCAACGCCGGGCTCGCAAAGGACGAAGCCCGCGCCGTCACGCTCTACAAGAAGACCTGCGACGGCGGCGAGCTCACCGGCTGCACCAGCCTCGGGGTGATGGCCGAGAACGGCCGCGGCGGCCTCCTCAAAGACGACGCCCGCGCTGTCGCCCTCTACAAGCAGGGCTGCGACGGCCACGAGAACCGCGCCTGCCGCTTCCTCGGGTGGATGTACGAGTCGGGCCGGGGCACGCCGAAGGACGAAAAGCGCGCCGCCGCGCTCTACCGCGACGGCTGCGACAACGGCGATCTCATCGCCTGCAACAACCTCGGGGTGATGTACGAGGGCGGCCGCGGCGGCCTACCCAAGGACGACACCAAGTCGCTCGAGCTCTACAAAAAGGCCTGCGACAACGGCGACATGCTCGGCTGCAACAACCTCGGCGTGATGTCCGAGACCGGCCGCGGGGGCGCGATCAAAGACGAGGCCCGCGCCGCCGCCCTCTACCAGCAGGCCTGCGACGGCGCCGACGCCCACGGCTGCCGCAACCTCGGCGGCATGTTCGAGTCCGGCCGCGGCGTCGCCAAGGACGAGCTCCGCGCCGTCTCGCTCTACAAGAAGGCCTGCGACACCGCCGACATGCGCGCCTGCGTCAGCCTCGGATGGATGTACGAGATGGGCCACGGCGGCCTCGCCAAGGACGACCGAAGCGCAGCCAAGCTCTACCATCAAGGCTGCGACGGCGGCGACGCCATCGGCTGCAACAACTACGGCGTGATGAGCGAGACCGGCCACGGCGGCGTCACCAAGGACGAGCGTAGCGCAGCCAAGCTCTACGAGACCGGGTGCGCCGGCGGCAGCAACAACGCGTGCTCCAGCCTCGGGTGGTTCCTCTTCCAGGGCCGCGTCATCGCGCAGGACAAACCGCGCGCCGTCACCCTGCTCCGCAAGGGCTGCGCGGGGGGCAACACCTGGGGCTGCGACCGCCTGCGCGAGACTGGCAACAAGCCTTGACCCCTGTTTAGCTCGTCAGCGTCAGCGTCAGCGCACCTCTAAAGCCGCTCTGCAATCTGCACGGCGTTGAGCGCCGCGCCCTTGCGCAGGTTGTCCGCCACGATCCAGAGGTTGATCGCCCCCTTCACCGCGAGATCCTCGCGCACCCGCCCCACGAACACCGCATCCGTACCCGCGCAATCGATCGGCTGCGGGTGGCGCCCAGGAGCGTAGGCCTCTTCGATCAGCTTCACGCCCGGCGCATCGCGGAGGAGCCTCTTCGCCTCCTCCGCATCCATCGGTCGGTGGAACTGGATGTGGACTGACTCGCTGTGGCCTGTCACCACCGGCACGCGCACCGTGGTCGGCGAGACGCCGATCGTCCGATCCTCGAGGATCTTCCGCGTCTCGTTCACCAGCTTCAGCTCTTCTTCCGAGTAGTCGCCCTCGCCGGCCTTCCAGTCCATCAGCACGTTCATCGCCAGCGACGCGGGGAAGATCTTCGCCCCCGGCTTCTGCCCCGCCGCGACGGCGCGGATCTGCTCCATCAGCTCTTCCACCGCCGCGTGGCCCTTGCCGCTCGCGGCCTGGTACGTCGAGACGACGATGTGCTTGATCCCCGCCGCGTCGTGGAGAGGCTTGAGCGCGACCACGAGCTGGATCGTGCTGCAGTTGGGGTTGGCGATGATCCCCTTCGGCCGCTGCGACGCGGCCTCCAGGTTCACCTCGGGCACCACCAGGGGCACCTCGGGGTCCATCCGCCACGCGCTCGAGTTGTCGATCACCACCGCGCCGCACGCCGCCGCGGCCGGAGCGAGCTCCCGCGAGGCCGTCGCGCCCGCGCTGAAGAGGGCGATGTTGACGCCTCGGAACGCCTCGGGGGTCGCCGCCTGGACCTCGATCTCGCCGCCGTCGAAGGGCAGCTTCAGCCCCGCGGAGCGCGGGGAGGCGAGGGCCAGCACCCGCTTCGCCGGGAAGCGCCGTTGCTCCAGCGTCCGCAGCATTTCCCGACCGACCACGCCCGTGGCACCGACGACGGCGACGACCTTCGACATGCGGTGGGTCATAGCGTCCCGGGGCGCGGGTGGGCAAGGACGACGGTGGACGAGGACACGTTGCCCGGGGGGGCGGACGGGGCAGGGTCAGTCGAGGCGAAGCTATTCACCACGACCGCGCTGTGATTCTCTGTCGAAGCGCCTCGCTTTTAACTTTTTACCGAGACAACCTTGCCAATGAACCGCCTCAGCACCGCCTCCGCGCTGCTCGCGATCGTCGCGGCCTCCGCCTGCTCGAGCCAGATCCTCGACGAGAGATCCGACGCGGGCACCGGCGGCGCCGGCCCGACCAGCACGAGCCAGGTGTCCAGCGGCGGGGCCGCGTGCGCCGCGAGCGCGAGCTTCATCGAGGTCAACGGCGACGGCGCGCCCCGGAAATTCACGGGAAGCTGCGGGGACAATTCCGGGCCTTCCGGGTGGTACGTCCACCCCGGCGCCGGAGACGAACGGCTCGCGATCCAGGCGTGCGAGAAGGACAGCTCCGCCTGGATCTCGGTCGTGCACGGCAAGATGGTGGCGCAGATCGACTACGTGACGGCGACGAACGCAGAGCATCTTGCCCAGGACACGACCATGATCACGCCCACCGTCGTCGGCGCCGTCGGTGAAGCCATCGAGGGGCACTACACGGGCACGGTCGACGGGCTCACCCTCTCCGGCTCCTTCCGCGTTTGCCGGACCGCCGACCACTTCGGTCCGTAGATCCCTGGGCCGGCGCTCCCTGCGCTTGCCCGGGGGACGTCTACGCAGGTGTTGATTGCTGATGAAGCGCCTGCGCAATCGCGTCGGCGATGAGATCGCACTCCTCGAGCGTGGCGGCAGGGTGTGGCCCGACGCGTAGCCCCGCATTCGGGCGGGCGTCCACGTCGAATCCCTGAGCTTCGAGGATGCGCAGGATAGCTGGTGGATCAGGCACCTGAAAAACCACGAAAGGGCCACGCGCGGAAGGATCGAGCGGTGTCGAGATGCGCAGCCCGCGCTCTTGCGCGCGCGCCAGGAGGCGAGCCGTGAGCAGTACGCTCCGCTCGCGCAACGTCGCGACTCCGGTATCCAGCGCCAGTCGCAGCCCCGCGCGTGCCAGATAGATCGGGCCCATGGCCGGCGAGCCCTGCTGGAATCGACGTGCGCCATGGGCTGGGACGAACGTCGTACTGAACGACGCCATGTCGGCATGACCAATCCAGCCAGGGTAAGCGGGGTTCAGCTGATTTGCCAGGCTCTCGCGCACATAGAGGAAAGCGACGCCCATATCGCCGCTCGAAAGCCATTTGTGAGTCCCCACGACGATAACATCGGCACCGCTCTGGGTTGCGTCGATAGGAAGGATGCCAGCCGCTTGATAGGCATCGATGATGAGCAAGGCGCCGGCGTCCCTCGCTGCGGCGGCGATGGGAACCACGTCCAGGATGGCCCCCGTGATCGGGGACACGAGCGGGAGGGCGACCGCGGCGACACGCTCGTCAATCGCACGGACGATCGCCGCAGTGTCCATCGACACGCCGTCGCTCGCCGCTGGGACCTCGACGAGCTCGAAACCCCGGGCGACCTGCGCGGCCCACAGGTATCGAGACGAATGGAAGGCCAGCGTATCGACGACGATGCGCGGACGGGCCGAGGTGGGCTGGATGCAAGCGGCGACCGCCGCCTGCGCGGCCGTCGCCGAGGGCAAGACGGCCACTGAGCCCGGCGGCGCGCAGAGCAGCTCTTCACCGAGAGAGCCGAGCTCGAGGAGGCGGCCGATCCACTCGGGTATGGCGCGGCTGCCAAGCGACAAGGAGCGCCTGAATGCCTCGAAATCGTCCCACGCGCTCCCGGGCACCGGCCCGAGGGCCTGGCTCGCGAAGTAGCGCCGGCTGCCGAACATCGGGAACGAGGCGCGGTATTCGTCCCAGGAAGGACTGCTCATGTGAAGAGGACTCCATACATCGAATCGAAAAAGCGCCATGAGGCGGAAGCGACGCTCTCGGCGCCTCTCCAGGCGTCCTCCCGCGCCTCCGCGTCTGCAGGTACGAGGCGCGCGAGCGTCAGGGACTCCTCGACATGGTCGACCTCGAGCTCCTCGTGCAGCGTGAGCCACGTGAGGGACTCCGAGTCGACGAGCTTTTGCCGCCGGAGCTGGCGCCCCACGCATTGATCGACTTGCTTGCCGAACACCTCGACCACGATGGACGCACCGACGCCGTACCACTCCGCGGAGCTTGCATAGATGGCCTCGAGCTCATCATGAAGAACACCGCCCGGCGCGAGCTTCGATTCCTGGAGTCCGCTCGGGCGCCAAGGTTCAAGGCCTGCGACGAGCCGCTCGAACATGTGCTTGTGAGCACGCGAGTAGTCCCCCTGCCCGAGCTCGTCGTTGAGCTGCTTCACCAGGATGCAGCGGACTTCGTCGCTCGTCGTGCGCGCGGCCACGGACGCGAGCCGACGGGCGAAGGGACGCGTGATGGCCTCACGCGCATTTGCCAGCAAGAGCCACAGCTTCCCCATATCGACCGGCTCACGCTCGAGGCGCCGAAACATGGGATGCAGAGAGATGTCGCGCTCTTCGTAACGCCGCACGATCTCGGCTGCGGGCGGCCTTTGCTGCCGGCCGGGAGGTGTCCTGGGAAAACGCTTCGTCGCCCTCCCGTAGACCTCCGGTGAGAGGTACGAGGTGAAGCGCGGTCCCTCCTTGTCCCGCCGAAACGCGAGATAGCTCTGGAGACCAGCGCAAGATTCGAGGGGGCGACTCGCGAACCCCTCGACGGCACGGCGGTAAACCTGCGATGCCAAGCCCTGCGCCGCGAGCCACTTCGTGGCACGCGAAACAGCCTCGCCCTCGTGCTCGATGTAATCAGCAGTCGGCATGTACAGGGTGGCCTTTGCGGGCCGCTCGTGTCCGCCGACGAAGGCGAAGCACGAGCCCACCGGACGCCCATTGAAGGGCCCGGGGCCCACGATGCTATTGCAGAACTCGGCGACGTCGCCCGCGACGTGCGACGACGCCGCCTCGAACGCCAGCTCGAGGTCCTTCGTCGACGCGTCGTGATGGCGGAAGTATACCTTCACCCGGGTATCGTCCGAATCTGAAAGGTCGAGCGCAAAATACCGCATTTCATCGGCGTCGGGCCCGCGCCGCCCAGCGATGCCGGAGAGATAGGGCCATGAGCGCCCGTAACCGAGTCGAACCAAGGCCTCCTCGACGACCTCCGCGGCCCGGGCCGGTCCGCGGGCTTGCGGATTCAGGTAAATCTTGTAGGAAGGCGAGGCACCAGGGGTCAGGCAGACGGCGTGCCATACAGCGAAGACACCCGTGGGGTTGGTGGGTAGGAACAGGTCTTCGATAGCGTGGAATCGCGAGAGGCCAACGCCTGGTTCGCCGCCGATCGCCTCCGTGAATGCTCGCGCCGCGCGCTGGTTGCTCTCGAGGCAAGGCAGATCCCCCTGAACCTCGAAGAGAATTCGCAGCTCGGGGGTTGCTCCGTTGAACGTGATCGAGAACTCGAACGGCGCTTGATTATCGGATACATCGGACGGGAAAGCGGGTGACCCGTCGGCGAGGCGTTCACCCCAGGAGGACGAGAGCATCGGGAATACCCGCTCTGCGAGCTCGTGGAGCTGTTGCAAGTCGAGGGCGTTACACAGCCCTCGAAGCGCAGCGGAGGCATGTTCAGCGAGCGTGCGCGGACTCAGTTGCGCATTCATATCGTCGTTCTCCTGTGATGAGCTTGTGTGTGGTGTCAGATTGAGATCGATAACACCCTCATGGCGCGGCCAGGGGGCGAGGGGCGACCATGCCCACGCCCGGCCCCAGGATGGCGTCCGGATCGTGGTGGCGTTTGAGCTCCACGAAAGATGCAAATGAAGCACCGTAGTGGTGTGCCCAGTCGGCCGCGCTGGAAGGCACGGCCCCGATCGGGTAGAGGACCCCGCCCTGGCCGGCCGCTGCGACATGAAGCTCCGCGTTGACGCGCACGCCATTCATCGCAGCTTCGATCGTCGGCGTGGACGCGTTCCGGAGGACGTCGAGCAACATGAACCTGTCCACGTCCGGTACCCGTACGAAAGGCGCGCGGAACGCCCGGCGGCAGAGCGGATAGGCGAGGACCGCGTCCTGTCGAGGATCGAGATCGCCGAGCGCCCGGAGCGCGGACACGGTGAATGCAGCCGCGATATCTGCCGGCAAAAATACATCGAACCACGGGTGGGGCGCATGCCAGGCGCCCGTTTGTCGCAACAGGACCTCGAGCTCATCGGCTCGCGAGACGAAGGATTCGTAGTCGTGCTTCGTCTCGTTCACGACGTCGCCTGACCTGGACAGGTTGGTGACGACGGAGCCTTCGCGGGGCACCTCGAACGTCCCCGCCTCGAGGAAGCAACGGAGTTCACGCCCATCCGGGACGACTGTCACGCCGAGAAGCTCGCAGCTCCCGCCCTCCGCCAGGCGAAATGCATCGACCAGCATACCCTCGAGTGAACCATGCGCGAACGTGGTCACATGGATGCGCTCCGGGGCCCTCGTGACTCGCAGTCGAGCCGCGGTGATGATGCCAAGTTGACCGAGGGTACCGCGACAACCATCGAAGAGGGCGGCGTTGTTCTCCGGGGAACACACGACGAGCTCCCCTTTGCCGGTGACCACCTCGAGCTCCACGACATTGTCGGCCACGGTCCCATGACGAAACGAGCTACCACCGATCCCACCGACGGAAATGACGCCTCCAATGCTGAGGTCGAGATACCCTGGGAGCACGGGGAGCGTCCGCCCACGCGGGCGCAGCCACCTCAGCACGTCGCGAAAAGACGCGCCGGCGTCGACGAGCACCGTCGTCTCCGTGGAATCACGCAGCCCGCAGAGACCGCGCATATCGACGACGATCCCATCGCGGGCGGTCGCGAGGCCGCACATGTTGTGCCCCCGGCCGCGCGCGGCGACAGGGATCCTGGAGCCGCGCGCATGACGCAAGAGCTCGACCACATCGCGCACGGAGCCAGGGGCGACCACAGCCCGGGGAAGCGCGTGGACGATATGGCCGAAGTCGCGCGCCGCTTCGTCGAGGGCACGCTGATCTTGGTGAACGGTGCCGTCGAGGGCAGGAAATGTTGTGTCAGAAAGCTTCATCAAGAGTCGCCCGATTCTTACCACGACGGACGGCGGGCGACGCGCAGGAGAGCAGACGATCTGCGCGCGTGCCGCCCGCTCGGGCTCGTCTCGGTCTGGCAATCTCGCGGCCACGTCCTCGCGCTTACGAGATCCTCCACGAGCCGCGCCAGGGCCATGAAAACGGCGATCCGGTCGGGGAGAGGTGCCGCGCCCCGCGCCGCCCGCGCTAGCATCCCCGGGTGATCTTTCGTCTTCGTGCGCTGGCCCTCCCTGGGCTCGCTGCCCTCGTTTCCTGCGGCGGCGCTCCGGCTGCGCCGTCCGCCGCGAAGGTCGCGGTCGGCGGACCGAAGCCCGCCTCTGCGGCCTCCACGCTGGTCGAGATGGTCACCCCTTCGCGGCTGATCCCCGACCTCGCGGGGCAGCGCGGCGTCGTCGCCCGCGACGAGGGGCAGCGGCGCGTGCTCCTCGATCGCATGCGGATGATCGCGCGCGACGACGGGGCGATCGAGCGCGCCTCGGAGCTCCTCCCGCGCGGGGGGGTGACCGCGGTGGCGCTGCCCTCGCGCCTCGGCGGCGGCTATCTCTTTCACGCCAACACCGGCAGCGGCGCGCAGATCTGGAGGGCCTCGGACTGGCTCGCGCGGCTCCGGCCGCTGGTGCAGCTCAGCTCGGTCGTCGACGCGGTCGTGCCTGGGTTCGATCGTCTGTACGTGCGCTACCAGAGCAACGGGCGGCTCGCGGCGATCGACGCCGAGACCGGCGAGCCGCGCGGGCTCGGCACGCTGCCGCCCGCCGCCGCGTACGGGCGCCTCGCCTTCGCTGATGGCTGGCGCGCTGTCGTCGACACCGATCTGCGCGGGCCTCTCGCCACGTTCGACGCCGGGAGCACCTGGCGCTCGGTCGGCATCGCGGAGCGGCCGCTGTCGATCGATCTGGTCAACGGGGATCCCGCGGTCGCGGTGGCCGGTGGGCGCTACCTCGTCGACGCGCGCGGCGCGGTGACGTTTCGGCCTGACGAGAAGCCGCGCGCGGGCGCGACCGCGGCGGACGATGTCGAGGCGGCGGCGCGGCTGCCGGGGCCGCTCGGGAAGAAGCCGCTCCGCGCCGCGATTGAGGACGGCTTCCCCGACAGCCTCACCACCGCCGTCGTCGCGCGGGCCGGGGCCCTCGTCCGCGTCTCGCTCCACGACGGCGCGGTGCTCACGACCGCGCCGGACGCGTACCCCGAGCGGCTCGCGAGCTGCCACGCGCTTCGCGTTGGACCGGGCATGGGCTTCCTCTGCGGCGAGCGCGACGGCGCCACGGTGATCTACGAGCTCGCGGGGCCGCTTTCGCTGCGGCCGGTGCTCCGCTTCACCCGGCCGCGCTTCGTCGCGGCGAGCGGCAACGGCGCGCTGGTGATCCGCGGCGCCTGCGAAGAGCCCGCGGTCGGCGCGCCCGCCGCGGTCGAGGACGGCGCGCGGCCCTACTGCGTTCGCAGCGCCGCGGGCGCGCTCCGCGAGATCCGGATCAAGGGCGAGCTCGGCGTCGAGCGGGTGGTAGCGCTCGCCGACGGCCGGGTGATCGTCCTCGTCCCGCCGCGCGGCGGGAGCGCGGGGCAGCTCACGCTGCTCGGCAGCGGCGCGGCCACGAGCGTCCCCCTCCAGCTCCCCGCCGATCCCCCGTTCGTTTCGCTGCTCCTCCGTCGCGGCATGTGGCTCGACGGCTTCGAGGAGCGCGAGAAGGGCGTCCTCGGGGGCTGGGTCGAAGCGGGCGGGCCGGTGGTGGGCCTGCGGATCGCGCTCGACGGCAAGGTCACCGCGGGGAACGTGCGCGACGACGCCGGCGGGGCGATCCTCGCCGGGCGCTTCGGGCTATCGCTCGGCGAGGGCGGGCGCGCGGCGGAGACGATCGACGGCGGCCTGCACTGGGAGGTGCTCGATCTGCCGGAGCGCGACGACGAGGCCGAGCGCGCCGGGCCGACGCGCGCCTGCGGCCCCGCCGGCTGCGTCCTCGGCGGCTGGATGCGCGTCGGCTGGGGCAAGGCCGCGAGCGAGGACGACATGCGCCCCGCGCAGCCCCCGCCCGCGTCGTTCATGACCACCCGATCGTCGCCGCAGGTTGGCCTCACGTGCGCGCTCGGCGCCGCGGCCACGCCGCCGCTCCCCGTCGCTCCCAAGATCGTCGCCCCGCGCGTCGCCGTCAAAGCGTCGAAGCTGCCGGCGCCCGTGAGCCTGGCCGGGGCGCTGGGGCGCCGTCTCACCGCGAGCAGCCCCGGCGCCTCTGCGCCGGTCACGCCCAACGGGTGGGCGAGCTTCCGCAACACGCCCGCCCCGCCGCTCGGCGCGGGCGAGATCGGGATCGACAACGGGCCCTACGCCGACCTGATCATGGTCCACGCCTACGCCTGGGGAAAACGCGGCGCCGACTGGTCGCGCGCCGGCCGCTTTCAGGTGCGCTTCGATGATCGCTTCGATCCCACGGGCGGCGTCCGCGCCAGCGCTGTCTCCACCTCGCTCTGGGGCGACGAGCTCCAGGCGGCCGAGTCGATCGGCACGGGCGCGTACGGATCGGCGGCGTGGGCCGCGTTCCTCGATCCCTCGGGGAAGGCCGCCTTCACCCAGGCTTGCCGCGGAACGAACTGCTCGTTCTTCGCGGTGGAGAGCGGCCAGCCGGTGCTCCCGGTGCGCGACGCGCAGGGCCGCAGCGGGGCGCTGCTCCGCCCCTTGCCCAACGGCGCCGTCCGCGTCGGCGAGACCTGGTACATCGTCACGCAAGGCGCCTCGTTCGAGGCCGTGATCCTCTGGCGGATCGACCTCGGCGTCGCGCGGCAGCTCGGCACGTACTACCGCCCCGCGCGCTACGGGATCGAGGCGCCGCGGATCGTGCGCCGCGCCTTCGGCAGCGCTGTCGGCCTGCTCGTGGCGGGCGCCCCCGAGCCGGGCGAGCGCCTGGGGAGCTGGTACGTGCTGCCCGTCAACACCGAGACGGGCGAGATCGGCGAGGCCGTGCAGCTCGTCCGCCGCGATCTCGCCGACGTCCCGATCGAGCGCTGCGCCGCGGGGCGCGACGGGTGGGTGATCGACGCCGGCTTCGACACCGCCTCGGTCGTCGAGGTCACCGGCAGCTACGGCAACTTCGACGGCCTCGAAATGCGCGCGCGGATGGACTCGGGCAGCCTCTGCATCGAGGCCCTCGCGTCGCGCGTCGATGGCCTCTCCTCGAAGCCGAAGACACCGGGGAGCAAGGCCGTCGTCCCAAGGCCCACCCCAGCATCGCCAACGACGGCGGCGGATCCGACGGCGATCCCGCTCGCGGCGACCGAGCGCGGGACGGGCCGGCGCTGGGGGCTCACCTGCAAAGCGCGCGGCCTGTTCGGTCGAAAGCTCTGATCCTGCGGCAAGGGGCGCCCTCGCGGCGGCCCCGAGCGCGCGCCGCAGACAGATGAGGAATCGGCGCTGCTCGCGGGTAGAATGCGCCCACGACACCCGATGCCGATCCCCCACCTGATTTTACGCGACCGCGAAGATCGCTCCTGGACCTTCCGGCTGCTCGAGCACCTCGCCGCGCCCGAGCTCCCCGACGCGGAGCGCGAGGCGATCGCCGGATCGCTGACGTGCCTCGAAGATCCCCGCGCCGTAGCGCCGCTGCTGGCGCTGCTCCTGGATCCTGCGCGCCCCACAGGCGTGCGCGAGGCCGCCGGGATGGTGCTGCGGGGCAACGGCAGCCCGTCGCCCGGCCCGTTGCTGCGCGCCTGGTGGCAGGGCGACGACGCGGTGCTGAAGCGGCACGCGCTGCTCTCCATGGGGCGCGCCGAGGCGGATCTGCTCTTGCCGGTGCTCACCGATCCTTCCCACCCGCTGCATCTCCAGGCGATCGTCACCGCGGAGCTCGGCTTCGACGAGCCGCGCTTCCAGGCGCCCCGGATCGCCGCCCTCGATCACCCCGATCCGCGCGTGCGCCGGGCCGCGGCCGACGCCCTGGTGTGGAACGAGCCCTGCGCCGCCGAAGAGCCGCTCCTCCGCTGCGCCAAGGACGCCGACGTCGGCGTAGCGATCGCCGCGGTGAAGACGCTCGAGCATTACCCATCGCGCCGCGTGATGCTGGGCCTGGCCGCGCTGGTGAACGACGCGCGCCCCGCGGTCGTGGCCGAGGCGGCCCCGGCGCTCGAGACCCTGCGCCAGCGCGCCCTCACCGCGCTGATCCGCGCCTCCTCCAGCGAGCGCGCGACCCTCTGCGCGTGGATGGATCCGGTCTGGTCGATGCTGGCGTTCACCAGCGAAGATCTGGTGCCGTCCCCGCCCTCGGCGCCGATGCGGCCGTCGAAGCTCGACGGTCGCCTGCGCGCGGCCGAGGTCAAGGCGCTCTTCAGCGATCCCGACGGCCCCTGGGCCGACCGAAAATCGCTGGCGTTCACCCTCGATCCGACCGCGTTCTCCCTGGCGGATCGCGAGGTCCTCAAGCCCTTCCTCCTTGCGCACCCGGATCCCTGGGTGCGCGAGCGCGCCGCCCACTGGCTCGCGGCCTGGGGCGACCACGCGACGCTGCTCAAGCTCGCGCGCGACGACGAGTCCTTCGGGGTGCGCAAGAGCGCCGTCTATGGCCTCGGGCTTGTTTTCCCGATGCCCGCCGTCGCGACCTTCGCCTGGGCGCACCTCCACGCGCCCGGGACGACGAGCACTCACGCTGACGAGACGCTGCGGGCCTACGTCGCCCACGCGCCGATCGAGGAGGCGATCCCCCGGCTCCTCGCCCTCGCGCAGGCTGACCCGCGCGAGACAGTGCGCACCTGCGCGATCGAAGAGCTCTGCGCCCTCGACGCCCGCGCCGAGATCGCCCGCCTGCTCCCGCTCCTCGAGCAGCCGCCGGTCGTCACCTGGGCGGTCCACCTCGCGCTCCTCGACGCCGTAACGAAGCTCGAGCTGCCCTTGCCGGCGCTCGAAGAGCTGCGCCTGGTCGACAACCTCGACGTCCAGAGCGCGCTCTCACCGTTCGACCCCGAAAACCCGTGAGCATCGAAGCGCCGCGGCCGCTCGCGATCTCGGCCGAGGTCGCCCGTCGCTTCCTCGTGCGCCGCCACCTCCTCGACGCCCCGCGCGGGCTCCCGGCCTCGCCCGCGTCGGTGCTCGCCGTCGTCGAGCGCCTCGGCTCGCTCCAGTTCGATCCCCTGGAGACGCCGGGCGCGCGCAACCACGATCTCGTGCTCCACGCGCGCGTCGCCGGCTATGAGCGGCCCTGGTGCGACGCCCACCTCTACGGCGCGAGCGGCGAGCGCAAGCTCTTCGAGGCCTACAACAAATCGCTCAACATCCTCCCCGCGCACGAGCTGCCCTATTACCGCCTGACCTGGGAGCACGCAGCGACGCGCTATCGCCCAACCATCCTCGCGAAGAGCTCGAAGGCCGCGCGCGAGATCCTCGGACGCCTCCGCGACGAGGGCCCGCTCACCACCGCGGCGTTCAAGAGCCTGGGCACGCCCGTCGACTGGCACGGGGCGCCGACAACCGAAGGCCGCGCCGTGCTCGAGGCCCTCTTCGAATCGGGGCGCGTCGGCATCGCGCGCCGCGACGGCAGCCGCCGCACCTACGACCTGATCGAGCGCCTCTTCCCCCCAGCCCTCCTCACCGCCCGCGCCACCACGGCCGAAGCGATGCGCCACCGCCTCCTCTCCCGCTTCCGCGGCGTCGGCCTCCTCGGCTCCCCGGCGAGCACCGAGATCTTCCACCGCTCCGGCACCGCAAAGGAGCGCGCCGCGATCGTCGCCGCCCTCGTCGCCGAAGGCGCGCTCCTCCCTGCTGAAATCGAGGGGATCCGCGGCCTGCGCTACCTCCTCGAAGGCGAGCTCCCGCTCCTCGCCGCCGCCCGCCGCGAGCCCGCCGGACAGGGCGTCACCTTCCTCGCCCCGCTCGATCCGCTGCTCTGGGACCGCCGCCTCCTGCGCGGGCTCTTCGGCTTCGACTACATCTGGGAGGTCTACACGCCCGAGGTGAAGCGCAAGCATGGGTATTACGTGCTCCCGATCCTCTTTGGCGACCGCCTCGTCGGGCGGATCGAGCCGCGCATTGCCAAGGGCTCGGGGGTGCTTCAGATCGCGGGGATCTGGTTTGAAGCGGGGTTTTCGCCGCTCACCGAAGCGGGCTTTGCACCGGGGTTTGCCGCGGCGCTGCGGGCGTATGCGACGTTCGTCGCAGCTCCCCAGCCCGGTGTGCGTGCTGGTGCAGGCGGGGCCGCCGGTGCTGCTCGAGGAGGCGGTGCTCGTGAACGAGCCCGTCGACGGCCCGCCTCCTGCGCTCCCTCCGCCGCTCCCGGTCGTCAAGGCGCCGCCGGCCCCGGCGCATTTCAGCAAATCGTCGCAATCACTCGGGGCGAACAGACACCCCTGCGCCCAGGCAGCGACGCTTCCCGCGGCGAGCCCCGCGAAGGCCCATGGGAACCGAGCGTGACGCATCATCGTGCGCCCAGTGTACTCTGTGTCGCCAAGGATCAGGTGCTCGAGACGCCGTCCCGGGTGGCGGAGAAGGCTGCCGCTCCAATCTCCGCTACTTCGGGTACGCGGGCATGACGGTGGCATGAGGCTTTGCAAGGCCCGACTTGAAGAGCTCCAGGTACTGCGATTGCGCCTCCGGGGTGGAGATCAGGTCGCCGTGCATCGCGAGCTTTCCTCCCTCGACCGTGTCGAACTGCACGATGGCTCCGGTCGCGCCGCTCGCGAGGTTTCCGGTGAAGGGCGCCGTGCCGCTCGGCAGGCCCGATATCGGGCGGATCGGATTGGCGAGAGCCAGTCCTGCCGCGCGCGCGAGGGACTCGCTCGCCGAGCTCGGAACGACCGTATCGCCGACGACCTCCTGGAGCAGGACGTCGCGCGCCGTCCAGCCGGTGACGCCGGGGGCCGCGAGCTGGGCGCCGAAGCGCGCGTAATTGAGCGAGTCACCGGGATCGATGATCGCCTGGGTCACGGCGAAGAATCGGCCGATCGCGCCGGGCGGCATGGTCGGCGGCATGAGGGCCTTGACGAGGAGGCTGAACGTGCCCGAGTCGCGGACGATCGTCATGAGGCCAGCGCCGCCCACGTTCCACACCGCCTGGTGGATCTCCGGCGCGGTCGCGAAGTCACCCTCACGGCGTCGCCGATGGTCACGGCCGGCTCGATTGGGCTCTCTCTCGGCGGGTCTTTCTGAGCGCGCCGATCGAATCGCTCGCCGGGCTTGTGCGCTGTGAAGCGCCCGCGACACTGTAGACCGACGTTCACGGTCGCGGAGGGCACGGAGGAGGGGGCGACGGATTGGAAAAGACCCGAATTTAACAGGGAGGCGAGGAGGCGGGGAGACCAGAGGGAAAATCCTCCAACCTCCGACTCTTCCTCTCGCCTCCCCGCCTCCTCGCCTCCCTGTTATTCCTCCGACTCTCCTCCGACTCAGCCCTTCGAGGGCACGAGAGCGGTGGCGATCTCTTCTGCGCTCTTGATCGCGAACAGCTCGAGGTATTTGTCGAACCTGGCCTCGTCGAGATCGTCATCAAGGGCGGCTGCGACCTCGCGCGGCACGGAGCCAAGCCGGGTTCGGTACACGGTGAGCAGCGTCCGTTTGCGCGCCTCGGCGCCTTGATCGGGCGCGGCGTTGCGGAGATCGAGGAAGCAGCTCTCGACGAAGTCGGCATCGTCCGGGAACAGCAGGGTCAGGCGCGCGTGCATCTGGTTGTAAAATCGCTTGGCCGCCTCGGCGCTGTCTTCGAGGGTCGACCGCGCGACCTGCTCGGCGGTGCGGCGCGTCGCCCGATTGGCCTCGACGGCGGCGAGGTCGGCGCGGAGCCCCGCGATCTTGTCGGCCTGCGGCTTCAGCGGCGCGAACTCGGGCGTCGCGAGGTGCCCGAGGATGGCATCGACGTAGTGGCCCTGGACCGAGCCCCCCACGGGCCTCATTCCATCGCTCGGCGGCTTGCCACCAAACAGCTTGGCCGTCATCGCCTCACGCTGCTTGACTGGCATGGTCGCGGTCAGGTGCGCGACGGCGGCCTTGATCTCGACCTTCACGCACGTGTCGAGCTTCGCGTCCTTGTACCCCACGTCCGCCGTCGCGGCGCGCGCCTCGTCGAGCGCCTCCTCCCAGGTGTCGCTCTTCTGCCTCAGATCCGCGCGCACGGCCGAAGCCTCCTCGGCGAGCGCAGCGCACTCGCTGTGGCTGTGGAGCCGGAGCCGCAGGTGGCGCACCGCGCCCGTGACTGTAGGTATGTAATGATTGTCTCCGAGCTTTCGTGCCATGGTTCCTCCCGCCGCAGCGCAGCGCTGCAGAGGCGATCAGGAGTAAGATTCAGATCGCCTGTCGTCAACGGCTCGGCGGCGGGGACGTGGAAAATTCTTCGGGGTGGTGCCGGAGGCGCCTCCCGCGGGGATCGACGCTTGGCGTGGTGGTGTCGGGAGCGGCGTGGGGCGCTCCATGCGGAAGCGTGGAGGTGGCGGAGGCGGGGCGGGGGCGCTCCATGCGAAGGTGG
>Ga0105048_10000677_pt1 | contig 53228 bp, 50 predicted proteins | sample MAT05_FD_78382 | JGI IMG/M metagenome (GOLD analysis project Ga0105048, IMG submission 78382) | Freshwater microbial communities from Lake Fryxell liftoff mats and glacier meltwater in Antarctica - MAT-05 | ecosystem: Environmental > Aquatic > Freshwater > Ice > Liftoff microbial mat | place...
TCACAAAAATAAATGGCCCGGTTGAGTAGCGAATGTTTGGTTAAAAAAAAAGATAAGAAAAAATCCCAAACAAATTAAATTTAAACATATGCCCATCATACTTAATGATTTATTAAGGGTTTTAACAAAATATGTTAAAACCCTCTAAATTTATCGCGTACCGAATTAGCTCTATACATTGAAGAGGACTCCGAACAACGATTACACACTGCCGCACATTCTTGACAATGATCAACTTTCATTTTTTTACACTCCTCTGCACATCTTTTACATATTTGTGCACAAAGATCCATAATTTGACGCTGGAATTCTGACTGACTGCTTTTGGCTTTTTATAGCTAGGCCGCATATATCAGCGCACAAAGCCGCTGTTCTCTTCTGATCTTCATCAACGCATTTTTTAGCACAAGCTGCACAAACTCATGCATTCCATCATTTGTTGCATTTCTTTAAAGTCTGTTTGAGGAAATGAACCATGTCCTGAACAGCATCCTTTATTGTTTTCTTTGCCATTTTCTTTATTTTGCACAAAAATCTCCTTCTGTCATGGTGTTGATTAAAGGGGTAGATGATGTGGTGTGATCCAAATGTTACCCCTTCTCCTATTTTGATAAATATCAAATTGATTCTAAAAATAGCTATGCATATCACTCTACCCCTAGGGTTCGTAATTACCTTAGGACGTACTAAGGTAACGCGTTCGGTACAGGCGGCATGCGAGAAATTCAAATAAGTGGTTGTTTTCCTTATCTTTTGAAGATATAAGCAATTCTATCGATAATAGACTTCTTGCGTAACAAGCTTGACTTAGAAAAAATAGAGGATTTTTTTAGCAAATGGGCGGAAGAAGTCTAATAGCATTTCATATGCTATTTCGTAAACTTAAGGGCTAAAATATCTCTTGGTGTATGCTTAAAAGAGTCTATCCAGAAGGAATTTTCCTAGAAATTAAATTAAAATTAAGGCTGCATTAATATGAAACAGACCTTTCACATACACGGAATGACTTGCAATGGTTGCAAAAGCCATGTTGAAGAAACACTTTCTAAAGTTGAGGGAGTTTCAAAAGCTAAAGTCGATTTAGAACAGACTGAAGCAACAATTGAAATGGAATATCATATTCCTTTAGAAAGATTTGAGGAAGCTCTAAAAAATGATGGTGGAAGCTATAGCATTCATAAATTAGAAGAACATCATCATAGTAAGGATGTGATTCCTACTTCCGTGGAAATTAAAAAAGGCAAAGGTACAGGCACTTTTTATTGCCCTATGCACTGTGAAAGCGATAAAACTTATGACAAAGCAGGCGATTGTCCTGTCTGTGGAATGGATTTAGTTGAAGAGCTAAATCTAACGGTAACCTCATCGGTACAATGGAGCTGCCCAATGCATCCCGAAATCGTAAGGGATAAACCAGGAAGTTGTCCTATTTGTGGGATGGATTTGGTACCAATGGAGCCCGACCAATCCGCAGAGGAAAAAACGTATAAGAAAATATTGAATAAATTTTGGGTCGCAACAGCGTTCACTTTGCCTATTTTCTTAATCGCAATGAGCGAAATGATTCCAAAAAATCCGTTGTACGATTTGATGGAACAGAAATACTGGAACTTTCTTCAATTTGCACTTTCCTTGCCTGTGGTATTTTATGCCACGTGGATGTTTTTTGAGCGCGCTTACAAAAGCATCAAAACCTGGAATCTAAATATGTTCACCCTTATTGGCATTGGTTCAGGGGCGGCTTGGTTATTTAGTGCTTTTGGCATATTTTTTCCAGATGTTTTCCCAAATCAATTTAAAACAGAATCTGGTGCAGTACACGTTTATTTTGAGGCAGCTACCGTTATATTAACACTTGTGCTTTTAGGGCAACTTTTAGAAGCTCGTGCGCATAGTAAAACCAATTCAGCAGTAAAAGAGTTGTTGAAGTTAGCGCCTAATAAAGCCATAAAAATAGTGGATGGTGAAGAAGTTGAAGTGAGCATCGACAATCTTGAGTTGAACGACATTCTAAAAGTTAAACCAGGGGATAAAATTCCTGTCGATGGAATAATTACCGAAGGGCATACCAGTATTGATGAATCTATGATCACTGGTGAACCGATTCCGGTAGACAAATCGGAAGGTGATAAAGTTAGTAGCGGAACAATTAATGGCAACCAATCCTTTTTAATGAAGGCCGAAAAGGTTGGGTCAGATACATTATTGTCACAAATTATCCAAATGGTCAACAATGCCAGTCGAAGTCGTGCGCCAATTCAAAATTTAGCAGATAAAGTATCTAGTTACTTTGTGCCTGTTGTGGTCATAATTTCTTTACTAACCTTTGCGATTTGGGTTATTTGGGGTCCAGAACCAGTTTATGTTTATGCGTTTGTGAATGCTATTGCAGTGTTGATAATTGCGTGTCCTTGCGCATTAGGATTGGCAACACCAATGTCTGTAATGGTTGGTGTGGGTAAAGGTGCTCAAAACGGTATATTGATTAAAAATGCTGAAGCGCTTGAAAAAATGGACAAGGTAGATACCCTAATCATTGATAAAACAGGAACTATTACCGAAGGAAAACCAACAGTAGAAAAAATAGGTTCTTTTAATAATGGTTTTAGTGAAAGTAAAGTATTACAATACATTGTCTCATTAAACATCAATAGCGAACATCCATTAGCCGAAGCAACCGTTAAATACGGTAAAGAACAAAATCCTGATCCCGAAACTTCCGGATTAAAATCAGATTCATTTAGTGCAGTTACAGGCAAAGGTGTAGAAGCTACTGTTAATAGCAAAAAAGTAGCATTGGGTAATCCTAAAATGATGGAATATGCAAATGCAGAAATTACCTCGCAAATGGAGAAAGAAGCTAAAACCTATCAAAAACAGGGTAAAACAGTTTCCTATCTATCGATAGATAAAACAGTTGTTGGTTATGTAGTCATAGGCGACAAAATCAAGGAAACGAGTGCAAAAGCCATTAAAGAACTTCAAGACAAAGGTATTGCGGTAATCATGTTAACGGGCGATAATTACGACACAGCACAAGCAGTAGCATCTGAACTTAATCTTGCTGTTTTTAAAGCAAGTATGTTACCCGAAGATAAACTGAAAGAAGTTGAGAAACTACAAAAAAAAGGTAAGGTAGTTGCTATGGCAGGTGATGGTATTAATGATGCACCAGCTTTAGCAAAAAGTGATGTTGGTATTGCTATGGGTACAGGTACGGACGTGGCCATAGAAAGTGCGATGATAACCTTGGTAAAAGGCGATTTACATGGTATTGTAAAGGCACGAAATTTAAGTGATGCTGTAATGAGTAACATCAGGCAAAATTTGTTTTTTGCACTCATCTATAACATATTGGGAGTACCCATTGCAGCAGGTGTGTTATTTCCGTTTTTCGGTATTTTACTCTCGCCTATGATTGCAGCATTAGCAATGAGTTTCAGTTCGGTTTCGGTTATTGCTAATGCATTAAGATTAAGAACAATTAAAATTTAACTATCTATCAAATAAGTATGGAAAATTCAAAATAAAATAACAATTATTAAACATTCTTTTTAATGCTGGGTTGCTCATTTGTGGCAATGTACATCACAATGTATTTAAATACCTACGCAATAGAGTACCTGTATTTTAGTTTAACACGATTTTATAAGACCTGTTTGGGTATTTCAGCGATGACAGTCATCATCTGGTTTTTTATGCGAAAGATGTATAAAAACAAAAATAAAAACATCGCAATTATTGTTGGTAGCTTTGTGCTATTTTTTAGTGCATTAGGTTGAGTTAAAGCACAAAAACCAATTATAGGTGATCTGCTTTGGATGAAAGCAATGATTTCTCACCATTCCATTGCTATTCTAAACAGTGAAAGAGCAGATATTCAAGACCCCGAAGTTAAAAAATTGGCAGTAGACATCATAAATGCTAAACAAAAAGAAATTGAGGAAATGAAAGCAATGATAAAACGATTGGAAAATGAAAAATAACAAGGTAATTATATATGTTGGTCTGCTTGTAGTAGGTCTTCTATTCTGAAAATATGATTCAAATGATATGCTAACGATGGTCCTGTGGTCGCAGGTAGCTCTCAAGAGATTTTTTCATCTTATTTGCAGCGCCGTCGACGGCTTGGTCCAAAGTCGATGCTTGGTGAGTGACTGCAATAGGCTGACATCTCTTGATACGAGCTTCCATCATGCAACGTTTATTGTCTTGGAAGTCCTTATGACTATTCTCATCACTGAGGTGATCTTCGACTCGTATGATCTGGTCGCTGAATTGACTCAATTTGTTTTTTTGACTTTTCCTTTAAGGAGCTCTTAAAATTTAGGGATTACCAAAATGGCATCCGAGACAGCTCTTACATAATGACCTTTTCCATCATTTATTTCACCGCAGGGAGTATTAATGACTTCACCCTCAAAAACAAGAGTTGAGGAGCCTCCTCCATCGAGGTTTAATGCTTCCACACACCCTATTTCATGCATAAAATTTGCAAGATCGGGGATTGTAATTCCTGTATTATTAAAGAAAATTCGCTTGATTCCATCAACGACAACAAAAATAAAATGGCCATTTGGTAAAATCCCGATTGCTGTCCTTGCATGTTTTTTATATAAAAAGCTTTTGATCGTTTTTTCAGATGAATAATCAGTTAAAACAATATCAGAACGAATAAGGATTGGTGCTCCCCCTACAATGTAAGTAATACAATCCCAGTCTTTTGATTTTGTGTAATTTGGGTTTGATTGAGGGATTACTAAAATCGTATTTTTAAAAGATAAGCTTGTCAAAACTTGATCAAAAAGAACTGTATGATCAGAATTGGACCAGCCGATAGCAGCTCTTGGTAAATGAGGTATTCCGTGCCAACGATCTTCAATTTTTAAAATTCCGACAGGAAGGCCCGTCAAATCCCCCTCTTTCTGAAAAAAACCGCCATTTATTGAAGCAACTGCTTGGTTTCGATTAGAAATAACCTCTACAGTCTCAAGATTTTTATGCTTTGCCTTACTTGCAACAATATTAAAATAAGTTGGATCTACTTCCAAGAGATGAATAGATGTTTTATCTTTTAAGATAAGATGTGTGTAATAAATGCCTTTTGAGAGATCAAAGGAAAATAGATCTCCTAAAGAAAGGAGGCAAAAGATTAAGATAAGCAGCAGGGGTATTCTTTTAATTGGTAACATGGGTTGAATTATAATCTTTTTTTTTTATGATGGCTAATATTTTCTTATATTTGTACAATTTTAAAGATAAGGGATAAGTTCTACATAATGGGTAAATAATGAAAAAAGTCGATACAAAACAATGGTTAGAGACAGAAACAAAAAAAGTAATTTCTGATAAAAGAAAATATAACCAGGATAGTCGCTATAAAAGAGAACTGGATCAAGCCATTTTTAAAAAAATTATTTTAATGATTCCTTTAGTCTTCATTATTCTTGGTTCAAATATTGACATCGACATTTTTGGTAAATGGTTTGGGGTCACTGAAACAAATGATATAGCGGTTGTAAACAAGGCAGGTTTGTTTCCAAATGTCTGGATTTGTCCACAACATAGTTGCGGTTATTCCAACTATGATGGGATTTCTAGTTGTGCCCTTTGCGGAACAGCGCGTCCTTAAAATTTGAAAAAAATGAGATCGTATAAATCATGATTTAATGCCTTGGATAATATTTAATATTTTTATTTTGGCTATGTTGGCTTTTGATTTATCACTTTGTAACCTTTCTTTGTTTTACTGGAATAAAATTAGGAATAGAAAAAGGATAAGGAAATTAACCTTGAAAAAAATATGGTTTTGAAAATTTTTCGTTACTTTTTTCCTATCACTAAAAAATACGAATTGGTGTAAAAATGCTTATTACTGATATTAATAAAATCCCATCCGGAATAACTCTTGGTGTTGTTTTTACTATTTTATTCATCTATGTCATAGCCCCTATTCTCTTGCCCGAAAAAAAAGCCAAAGAAAATCCAAAATGAAACAACTACCGATGCTTTTTATAAAATAACCGAAAATGGGTATAAAAGAATATTTTAAAAGATCCAAAATATTTTATGGAAATGTCAAAGGATCAAAAACCAACATTTCTATGGATTGGGTGCTCAGATAATAGAATCTGAGCAAATGAGGTTGTGGGTTTAGAGCAGGGTGAGCTTTTTGTTCATCGCAATGTTGCAAACCTTTTTATTCATTCGGATTTAAACTACCTCTCTCTATTACAGTATGCAGTTGATTATCTAGATATTAACCATGTGATAGTTTGTGGTCATTATGGTTGCGGTGGCGTTGGCGCTGCGATGAAAAATAACCAGCTTCGGCTTGTTAATAATTGGCTAACCATTATCCGAGATCTCTTTGCCAGATCAAAAGATGAACTAAATGCCATTAAGGCTAAAACAGCGCGCTATGATTGGTTGGTGGAATTAAATGTAGTAAGCCAAGTGCAAAATATTTGCCATACAGCAGGTGTCCAAAATGCTTGGGCAAGAGGACAAGACTTAACGATCCATGGGTTGGTCTAAGAATTAAAAACCGGTTTGCTTCTTGGTTTAGGGTGCATGGTATCAGAAATTGATCGGGTAGATAAAGTCTATCACACGACACAAGCGCTAATTTAAATATAGGCAAACAAAGTAATTTCTTAGTGTTACACGGGTAACAAAAACCTCAAAGGTTTAGTTTTTTTCATTTGAGACCATTGAATAATCTTAAGCTTCAGTTCAATAATGAACATGATCGGGCATTTCAGAAAAACGCTTCCAAACATCTACAGCATCATCTCTTAAAAACTCTGTGGACTTGATTTTGCGATCTTTTGTGTCTTTACGGATTTCAGCTAAGAAATCAACATCTTGAAAATCCCCGTATTTTTTGGAATCTTCAATTCTTGCACCATAAAAGATCTGGTCAATATGTGCCCAATAGGCAGCGCAAAGACACATAGGACAGCATTCAGCACTTGTGTAAAGGATGCAGCCATCTAAATGGGGGGTCCTTAAGTTTTTACATGCTTCACGAATAGCCTGCATTTCTGCATGCCATGTTGGATCGTTATGTCTTACAACTTGATTATACCCCTCGCCGATGATCTCATTATCTTTCACAACAACTGCACCAAAAACCCCGCCGCTTTTTTCTCTGATCGATGCGCGTTCACTAAGATCTATAGCTTTTCGCATAAATTTTTCTTCAGGTTTTGACATCAGACGTCTCCTTAAATCTATTTAGTTAAAACCCGCTTCGATAACCAAATACGAGTGAAATGATAAAAAGAATGATAAAGATCACGAAGAGAACTTTTGAAATTTCTGTTGCTACTCCAGCAATTCCGCCAAATCCAAGCAAACCTGCAACTAGTGCAACGATTAAAAAAATGAGTGCCCAATAAAGCATACGAACTCCTTATTTAAAATTTAATCTAATAAAGCGATATTAAAATGTTTTGTTATTTCACTTGGGGTCAATTGTGTAATGTCTTTATCTACTTGCTCTGCAATGAGGTGCATTGTTTGATCGTTTAAATGCTGTCTTAAAAGACCAAGGAAGGCAGGGTTTGCTGCCAAGTATATTTTCTTACAAGGACCATTTACGCATGCAAGATTTAGATGTTTAGATAGCTGTTTTGCAAACTCATCAAACTCAACTTGTTGCGGATTCGTTTTTGGCTCCATGGCATGGCGTGTTCCTGAATGAGTACTGTCAAAAGTGCGACCTGGTTTATCTGATGTTAAATCACGCGCATGTTGGCGACTTCCTGGATGTATCAATGTTTCCAACTCTTTTAAAGAGTGAAGATTTTCAAGCTTGAAGATTCTTGCTACTGCGCTATTTGCTACAACGACCCAAATATCAGTTTTCATATAAGTTCCTTCGAGGTTATTTTTTAGATAAAGATCTCATTTAAGCCCTTAATTTTTCTTATAATCTTTTTTTTAAAGATTTCCTAGTTAAAATAAGTTTTTTTAGTGTAAATATCTAAATATTAACAAAATATTTGGGTAATCTATGAAAATTCTTGTGGTGAATGCCGGATCTAGCACTCATAAATGCGCTATTTTTGAAAATGGAAAAAAAGATCCTCTCTGGACAGGTTTATTAGACTGGGGCATTTATCGGAATCAAGTCAAGATTGTCTATACAACAATTAATGAAAAATCCGTTGAAAAAATTTCTCCTATAAAACCTATTCTTGAAATCATGAAAGAGCTTCTTCAGTCTGCAAATATATCAGATCTTAAAGTTATTGGGCACCGGGTTGTGCATGGAGGAGAAAACTTTCAAGAACCTGTTCTCATTACAAAAGATGTAATAGATACTATCAGGGATTTAGAGCCATTAGCGCCCCTTCATAATCCTGCAAATTTGGAAGGGATCGAAATTATGCGTATATTATTTCCAAAGTTACCTCAAATTGCAGTTTTTGACACAGCATTTCATATGCAAATACCCGAAGTTGCATACACTTATGCAATCCCATCAGATTTAAGAAAAAAGGGGATAAGGCGTTTTGGTTTTCATGGAATTAGTCATGAATATTGTATGAGGCGATCTTTAGAAATGATGCCTCATCTTGATAATCCTAAAATCATTACATGTCATCTTGGGAATGGAGCCTCTCTTGCTGCAATTTTGGGAGGTCATAGTATCGATACAACAATGGGGTTTACTCCGATGGAAGGGTTGATGATGGGTACAAGGTCTGGTTCCATCGACCCAGGGATTATTTTATATCTTTTAAACAATCAAATTATGACAGCAGATGCTCTTGATTATTGCTTAAATTATGAATCGGGGTTAAAAGGCATTAGCATAGGCGTTTCAGATATGCGAGAAATTATAAAAAAAATGAATGAAGGTGATAAAAATGCAAAACTTGGGGCTGATATGTTTGTTTATTCCTTAAATGGTTTTATTGGCAAAATGGTATCAAGTCTTCAAGGTTTGGATTTGCTCATTTTTACAGCAGGCATCGGAGAAAATTCAGTCTTAGTGCGTCAGATGAGCTGTGATGCCTTAAAGCATCTTGGAGTCATCATCGACCCTGAAAAGAATGCTAATTGCAAAGAGGACGCCCAAATTTCGACAAAAGAATCGAAAGTGACAGTTTTAGTTATTAAGACAAGAGAAGAGTATGCAATCAGCGAAAAGTGTCTCGCAATCCTTAGAGAACCTTAACTAAATTGAAGCCTCTTTTAGTTGAAAAATTAATATTAGAAGATAACGCACTACATTCCAGACCCAAATGGTGTGCGTTAACTTCTAATTTTGGTTTTATATCAGTTATTTTGAACTAAAGGAATCGCCCCACTCTAGTTTACGAGCTTGTTTGTAGAGCTCGCCATCTTTTTTTGAGAGAGTTTTATTGATTATTCCATTTTTTTTTGTGCAAAGCCTTAAACTTAAATGACCGGAATGTTTTTCAGGGTGTGCTATAATGCGATCTTCACTCGTACCAATATCTGATTTAGCAACTACGATGTAAGAAAATTTTTCATCTTCATGACCTAAAGAGCCTTTTTTAAGCTGACGATGGGTCGATGTACGGGCAAGTCGTTTAGAAAAATGACACCAATCATTTTCTGGCATCGGACATTGAAAACTATGAGGACAAGGGGCAATTACTTTACCCCCAAGTTTGATCAATTGATCTCTTGTTTCTTTAATTAACCTGAAACCTTCCATGGAACCTGGCTCAATGATCACTAAAATTTTAAGAGCTGCTTTAAAGGCTTTTTCAATGAGGTTTTTTTGATCAGATGTTTCAAGTTCATTCATCGCGTAAGATATCGTGACAAGATCGTACTGCTTTAAATCATTTAAGGCTCTGATATTACCTATTTGCCACTCATCAAGACAACTTTTATCTGCTAAAGAATTACTTAAAAGCTTACCAAGTTTAATTAAATCAGGATCTTTTTCGATAAGGTGAGCATGTTTTAATTCAGGAAATTTCTCTAAAGCTGCAAAAAGGGCAGTGCCAGGGCCAGCCCCCAAATCGAGCATACTTTCTATGTGTAAATCTGAGATTTGATGTTTAATTTTTTCAAAAATATCAACAACTACCGCATAAGTTGCAGGCATACGTGTCACAAGATAGCTAAGACGCTCTAATTCTGAAATCATCAAATTTTGTGTTTTTCCAAAACGTAAGGGATTTCGATATTTCATTGTCAGCGTGTCTCTTGCTCTTGTTAGGTCAGAAAGCGAAACATTTTCCGTAAGTTTTTCGATAGTATCTTGTAATTCATTATTCATACTTTTTAGGATCCGTTTTTGTGACTGAATAATCAAAATGACTATCGTTAATGTAAGGGTAAATTGATTTTAAAAATGCTTTAAATTCAGACGTTGCATCAGCATTGGTTTTAGCAGCTGTCTTGACTTCCGCATGTAAGCTTTGTCGCTTCGTTATCACTTGATCCACAAGTCCCATATCCTGATTAAAGATAGATTTTAGTAAAACTTTTGATGCCAAATAAAATCTTGTGGGTTTAGCTTCTGTTGTGAGCTGATCAAGCAATGAATAGGTCTCTTTATTTTTATTTTTTAAAAAAGTATCTTCCTTTGCATCAGCTACATGAGAATTTTCTTTAAAGAGCTCATAACGCAATAAATTGAGTTCTTCATCTTGTAAATCTACCGAGGAAATTTGAGCAATTTTCTTGATTTTCATTTCAGGTGGTAGCTTATTTACTGCATTCATCACGCTTGTAAATAGTCGATCTAAAATATCTGGGTTATTTTCAATCATTTTATTTACAGTTTCCTGCTCAGAAAAAAGATTCAAAATAACCTTTTTAGTAAGTTCTGCCACTTGCTTATATTTAGATGGGTCTTTATCCCTCTCATTTTGATCCAAGAAAATAGACCAGCTTAATTTGGATGTTCCTGTTCTTGGGGTATTTGGGGTATTCGGACTGTTTGGAGTTTGTGGATTAACAACAGTTTTTTCATAAGTTTCTTTAGCTGCCAGGTTGATCATTAGACGTTCTGATTTTTCGATATAGCGCTGAATTTCTATTTCTATAATTTGATGAGATAAAAACGTATCTAGTCTTGCGTAAGTCATTGTAGCAAGAAGAAATATCATAGTCATGGTAAACATTAAAACATTCATAAACTCTCTCCTGTCTGATCATAGACGATAACAAGATTTGATTTAGGAAGAGAAAATGCAAAAGTAAAGGGAATTGTTTTATTATCAATTAATTTTTTAAAGTGGATTTTCATCATGGGAGGGAGTTGGTTATACTTGTAGCTCCATGTTTTGTGCCAATGATTTTCAAGGGTAATATCAGGAGTTTGACTATTAGCTTTTACGACTAATTCGCGATCTTTTTTTGGAGGCATATAAAATTCAAAATTCAAATCCGATACGTTTTCGAGCAACACTTCCTTTTTCATTTCAATATTTGGATTTAGCGCCCAGCGTTTTGGAGAGACCCATGTAGCAAGTACCAGGTTGTTTTTGTCGACATAAAGCCTTCCAAGAAGGTGATTGGATTGGTTTTTATCTAGATTTACACCATGATCATAAGTAAAAACAAGGCTCTGATTATCATGAATTAAACCATCGCTTGTATAAAAATAAAAGTCAGAAGAGGTGTCTGTTGGTGAAATAATGGTTGGAATGATGCTACCAAGCCTTTTTTCAAGATATGTTAATCTGAATTGTTCTTTTTGAAGTCTTTCAGATTCCTTGTTGATTAAAGTCACTTGTCTATATAAAAAAGTAATCGATGTTAACAACATCATCGTCAATACGGTTGCAATTAGCACTTCTATTAAGGTAACATGATTTTTTTTAAACTTCATATTCTTCATCATCGACCCCCGCTTCATCAGTTGCATTCGGACCCGGGCTGACATCTTTTTTTGAAATAAAAAAAACTTCATAATCATAAATTAAAGTTTTCCCGGTAACTTTCGGGATAAATTGCAATTGAAGAGTCGTAAGACAAACAGTTTGACCTAAGCTATTTCTTCGTTTATGTTTTTCAGTTATAAATTGGTAGGTTGCTTTGTAGCCAACTATATCTTTTAAATCTTCCGGCTCGACATTAAATATTTTTTTTTCTTCAACATCGTTTAAGAGTATTTCATTTTTATGCATTTTCTCGAGGATATTCACATAAATTAAATTTACCGAATGATTAATTTTCATTTTATTAATAAATTGATTTTGCGATTTGATCATCGAGATGTGCGGGTAGATAAGCGGGACTGCGCATAGCGTGATTAGAGCAAAAGAAATTAACACCTCTAACATAAGAAAGGGGCGTTTTCGTATATATAAATTGGCTTTAAGGTGTTGCATTTTTCCCGCTATTAATCATTTGGATTTCATGCATTGTTGTTTGTGTAATGGTGCTATCAGTTGTTGTAAAATCATTGAGTTGATCTTGAATTAAACGCTCTGTTGAATAGATAGGGCTTGGGTAGCCATTAAGCATGATGTTTGAGCCAAGTAAACTTGTAGGGTCATTTTTTATTCCCGAAAAGAGTTGGATGTTACCAGATGACATCACAGAGCCCTTCGAGAGAAATTTAAGATCAATAATACCATCTTTTCCAAGTGCGTGAGATACGTGGTGGGTTGTTTTTAAAGAGCAGACTTTTTTAATGTACGGATCAAAAGATTTAGAAAATGGCTTATTTGTTTCTATCCAATATTTGATGACTTTTTCAGTATCGTTAGCTTCTATTTTAAAATGAACATCAGCATCAACAATCAACATCATATCTTGAGCCAATCTTAAGCGATCAACAAACGCTGAGACTTCTGATTTAAAACGTTGATCACGTAGCGCTTTTTGAATGTTTATACCGACAACCCCTGCAATTAATGCAATGATTGTCAGGACGATCAAAAGCTCAATTAATGTAAATTGTAGCTTATTTTTTATGACCATAGGGTTTAGTCTGTAAATAATGTCTTAGTTGTTTTCTTATATTCATTAAATTTTCTTGAAAACACAATGACTTCTCCGTTTTCAATTGTAACTTCATAGTCATTTCCCCAGCCGTCTTTCAGCATGGATTTGGCATTTTGTACCATTGGAGATTGCATCACATACATTTTCCAATCAGATCCAATGTTTTCCATAGCTGAATCATCGCTTGCAACACGTAAAGTCAAAATATTTTCTATATTTTTGATGTCAGCTGCTGTTTTAAAGGCTTTACCTTCATCTAATGTTCCACGGTAGTTATAAGCCACAACACCTGATATTAAAGCAATTAAGAACATGACGATCATCATTTCAATCAGTGTGACGTTTCTTTTTTTTATCTTTTTCATGAACTTAAGCTCCTCAAAATCAAATGGTATAATTTAAAGCAATGAGACATAGACGCGACATCTCTAACACCTGCTATTCTACCAATAACCGCCCCTTTTGCGATACTTTTTTCTAAAACCTGATGAATAAAGATTTTTTAATATTATTTTTCATTAAAAAATAATATTGTTTTAGTTTATTTTTTTTTGACTAAAAGAATTAAAAAGTGCGTATAGTTTTGTTTTCGTAGATTCGCAACTAAAACAAAAATTAAGTCCTTGGTCTTTACAAATCAAAAATTTAATTAGAGGAGAAGGAGCTGACGTCTGTAAGAGGTAGCATAATAGCAAGGAGGACAAAGCCAATAATAGTCCCCATCACAATTAAAATTGCAGGTTGAGCAAGAGCCATTAAACGATCGAGCGTCTTTTCTATTTCCTCCTCGTACATGTCTGCAATTTTATTCATCATGACAAGAGTTGTCCCTGATTCTTCACCAACAGATAACATCCGTGAGACCAAAAGGGGAATAAGAGGGCTTTTAGTGAATTCAGCACTTAACGAGCTTCCTTCGATAATTTTACTTTCAGCTTTTCTGACTTCTTCTTCCAATACAACATTTCGCATAACGCCTCTTGCAATTTGCAAAGAATCGATCATCGTTAAGCCACCTTGGCTTAAGGTACCCATTGTACGGCAAAACCTTGCTAAAGCTGTTTGAATAATAAGGGTTTTTAAAACGGGTATTCTTATTAGATTTTTTTCTAAAAGTAATTTACCTTCTTTAGATCTGATTTTAACAAAAAAGTATGTAATGCTACCAGAGATTACAGGGATATAAAGCCACCAATAATCTCTAAAAAAATGGCTGACATTCATGACAAGTTCAGTAAACCAATTAAGTTTGCGGTCTGCAAAAATTCCCTCTATAGATGGGACGACAAAACCTAAAAGTAGTAAAATAATCAAAAAGGAAAATGAAGCTAAGATCCCCGGATAAATCATGGCCGTGATGATCTGCTTTTTTAACTTCATCTGTTTACGGAGCAGATGACTTAATTTTTCGAGGATAATATCTTGTGCACCCGATGATTCGCCTGCTAAAATCATGGCTCTATAAAGTCTATCAAAGCTTTCAGGATATTCACCCATGGCATTTGAGAGTGAGTTACCAGCTTTTATTTGTTCGCACAAGAATAAGATGATATGATGATAGGGCTCTTGTCTATATTGCTCTTCAATTGCAATAAGGCTTTCATAAAGAGGGACACCAGCATTAACAAGCTGCGCTAGCTGCACTGTAAATGTGACAAGGTTTTCACCTTTGAGCTGCTGTTTGGCGGTTGATTTTTCTTTAAGAGTAAGCTTGGTTAGCATGGAGCCTTGTTCGCGCAAGACTTCCTTAGCTTCCCTTTCGCTGTGAGCCTCCAAATGACCTTTTATCTTTTTGCCTTTTACATCCAAAGCATGGTAGTGATAAATCGGCATTTATTCTTCAAGGCCCCTTGTGACGCGTAAAACCTCAGATACTGTCGTGATCCCTTGGCGCACGAGTTCACCGCCATGAGTTAAAATGCTGACGGTACCTGTTTCAAGAGCAATACGGCGCAGTTCAATTGCGTCAGGGCTTTTGACGATCTGTTTTTTTATTTCATTATTTACAATCATGAGCTCGTATATACCGTGACGACCCTTATATCCTGATTCATAACAGGTAGCACAACCGGCACCCTTAGAGATTTTACCATTCGTTAGCATTTCTCTTTTTAACCCAAGTGCTTGGAGCTCTCTATCTAATGGTTCGTAATCAATTTTACATCCTGGGCAAATTCTTCTAACAAGTCGCTGCGCTAAAACACCGCAGACAGAAGATGAGAGTAAATAAGGCTGCACACCCATGTCTACAAGGCGAGTTATTGCAGAGGGTGCATCATTCGTATGAAGAGTACTTAAAACTAGGTGACCTGTAAGAGATGCTTGAATTGCAATGTCTGCGGTTTCAGTATCCCTGATCTCACCAATCATAATAATGTCCGGATCTTGTCTTAAAATATGACGAAGACCTGTTGCAAAATCAAGTTTGATTTTTTTATGCACTCCAATTTGAGCGATTCCTTTAAGATTGTATTCAACGGGGTCTTCAATTGTCATGATGTTGGTTTCATCATTATAGAGCTCACAAATTGCGCTATAAAGAGTTGTCGTTTTACCGCTACCTGTAGGACCTGTTACGAGTACAACACCTTCTGGAAGTGATATTAATTTTTTAAATTCTTCATAGACACTTGGAATCATCCCAATGCGATCAAGACCCAAAATCACGTTACTTTTATCTAAAATACGAAGAACAATTCGCTCTCCATTTGTAATAGGGACAGTACTTACACGAAAATCGATTTCACGTCTACCCATACGTAGTTTGATGCGGCCATCTTGTGGCAATCTATGTTCTGCAATATCAAGCTTTGCCATAACCTTAATACGTGTCAATAACTGCGTTTGAAATTCAGGGGATGGCGTATGGCGATTTTGCAGGACGCCATCAATTCGATAACGAACTTTAAGGCCTGTTTCAAAAGGCTCAAAATGGATATCTGATGACCCTTGCTGGATGGCTTCTGTTAAAATCAGATTTAATAATTTGATGATGGGAGCTTGGTAATTATTATCGTCCAGCAAATCATAGATTTGCACTTCTCCATCGTTTGATTCATCGTCTCCGTTATCCGACATGTCAGCAATTAATTGGGAGGCAGCGCCATGCTCTTGATTATAACATTCGTTAATGGCATTCATAATGCAATCTTTAGAGCTATAGACAGCTTTAATGTTACAATCAAGGATAAGTCTTAACTCTTCTAATGGCTCAAGGTTTAACGGATCAGCAACTGCTACTGTAACTGTACCTTGAGACTCTATGATAGGTAAAGTAAGATTTTTTTTTGCAAACGCGTATGAGACTTTTTTGTAGTATTCTTTAGGTAACCGATAAATAGATATATCATCGATGATTTCCAAACCAAACTGAAGAGCCATCGAACGATTAACATCATCTCCTGTCAACATCCCTTGATATTGAAGAAATTCCTGATCTTTTAATACTTTATCTGCCGTCATATTCGCCACATTGATAGAAATTGCATTCAGGTGTTCGGCCAAGCAGCATACGAATGCTCTCTTCCATCAAACGATGTTTCTCATGCTCTCTTGCGTTGACAAGACAGCAAAGAAAATAGGGAATATCTCCTGGACGTCTGCATAATTCTTCTTGTCTGATTCTTTCAAGATCGTAGGCCGGATCCACAACAATTTTAGGTGTTATAAAAATAAACATTTCTGTTGAGTTGTCATGCAGCGATGTAATACTGAATAATTTTCCAAGCCCTGGTAATTCCCCTAAGAAGGGAATCGACTCTTTTGCATCACATGTGATTTTACGACGAAGACCACCTAAAATAATTGTTTGACCATCGGCTACTCTGACTTCGTTATTAATCATACGACGCGTAACATCAGGACGATCACGATTTAAAATTTTTGGATGGATCGTTTCAAATAAGATATCAGAAACAAGCGTGACATAATCAAGAGGATCATCATCATTTTCACAATCGTGAAGATGAATTGTAGGAGTGATCTCGATTTTAATCCCGTAAGTTGCTCTCACGAAAGCATCTTTTAATGTGACGCCCTTATTGGTTTCAACTTCAAACACGCCGGTATTTACAGAAATTTCTTCTGCAATTTCAATTTTAGCAGGCGTTTGGTTAATTGTTAAAATTGAGGGGTTGGCATTAATCTGGATATCATCTTGAGCAAGTAAAAATTTGTAAACTGCATCAAATGCCGGGATGCCACTATCAGTTTTTTTGCTACTAAAGAAAAATTCTGTTACACCTTTACAGAATCCACCTTTTGAAAAGTCATTAAAAAGAAAGCTCGTACAATTAGTATCTGAGGCTAAACAACCAATCTTTAAAAGGTTAAGACCAAAGTTATTTTGTTTTTCAATTCTTTTTTCAAAAAGAAGAACTTCTATCTGAACCATTTTTTTAGGAACATCAAGTTTTTTTAAAAGATCTTTCATTTTTGGCAGGATATCAGCATCAACCACCATGACGATAGATCCTGTCTTGATATCAACAATAAAATTATTTCTATTTTGATTTGAATCATTTTTAAGATCGAGTTGAACCGGGCTATCATTGACAACATAGCGGTCGTTTAAATAAAAACCATCATCATAGGGTCCCGGAGGATATGGTTGTGGTGGTGAGCTTCTTGGAGCAAATGGAGCTCCAGGTACAGCTCCTGGACCTAAAATTCCAATAAGTGGTCTCTCTTCTTGATCTTGAAGTTCAGTGCGGTTTTCAATCATTAGCTTATAAATTTTTTCAAGGACGTCCGCAAGCTCTGATGGGTCGGAGTGTTTTGCTGTATACCAAAAAATGACTTTTTCTCTAGCATCGCCAACTTGATTTTCAACTTGAAAAATAATATCTTCAGCTTTTTTAATCTCTTCTTTAGTGCCAACTAGGAACATCGCTTTTGCAACATGAGATAAGGCTATAATTTTTAATCCATTAGCAGCACTAGATGATGAAGATGATGACGAGGCAGAAGCGCCTTTAGATTTAGAGCCTTTTTTTAATGGGGCAGATTGTTCTAGTGTGGAAGTTTCGTCACCTAAATGATCAAATATTGCCCCAAGAATTTTGGCCATTTCATCAGCGTCAACACGTCTTAAAGAAATAACTTTATATTCCTTGTCACCACGGTTTGAAGAGACAAAATCAAACAATTTCAGTAAATCTTGTATTTCAGCAACCTGTGCAATGACAATAATATCTCGCCCAATCATTTGAAGAGCTGTACTATTCGGGTTGATAAATTTGTCTAAAAAGGCAAAAGTACGACGAATTTCTACAGGTTCTGGTGTAATGACGAAACAAATTCTTTCATCAGGCTTTAAAAATTCAAGATCCTGACGTTTACTTGTAATCAGTTTTAGGTTCGATTTATCTTCTTTAATAAAATAGAGCTGTCTTAGGTAAGGGTTTAACTGTTTTATTCCAACGCCATTTTGTGACAAAATAAGTTCGAGCATTTCATTCCATGAGGATCTTGGAACAGGTAAGTTAGAATCAACGTTCAATTTGATGGATGAAATTTCTTGGGGGAGCAAATAGACATAATTATTAGAACCATAATCAATAATTAGCTGCCCTAAAGTAGCGTCCGGTTGGTGCCAAAGAGCATATGTATCTTCAACGCTTGATTTTGTAGCCATTTCGCGCCAGTTATTTTCAAGGGCGACCATATGGCATCTGATTTTACAAACATCTTCCATAAGTGCTTTATAAGCACTTTCATCTGCATTTTGCTTGTAAAGAGTCCAGACTTCCTTGTAGAGGTTTGTAAGTTTTGCTTCTGATTCTGCCAAATCCTTGTTAACTTCAACTAAAAATGATTGAAGATCATTTGAGAGATCAGAGGCCCCCGAATGAAGGCCTGCTTTCTTCTCAGAGATAGTCTGTGCAGATAAAGGGTTTAAAGCAAAAGCTAGTAATAAAGTCGAAAAAAAGGTAGTTTTGATCATTGATTAGTTTTCTTTTTATGCTTAATTTTTATTATGTGTTCTTGCAACCGGGTTTTCTAAAGTATTTTGTGTTTTTTCTGGATTATTTTCAATGGAGCTTGGAACGCTACTCCCTTGAATAATTGGCAATTCAATTATTTTCATATCAGTTCTTGATGTATTAAACATCGTTCCGTAAAAGACTTGATGATCATCTTTTTTTATAATCCCATCAAAAACAAAAAGAGGGCCTGCTAGTTTTCTTTCGACGTAAGCATCTATTTCTTCAGGGGTTGTAATTTTTTTCCAACCATCTTCTGTTAAAACAAGCCAATCTTTTGGTCGAAGCAGCATTCTTTCATCATCTACTTCAAAGACAAACTGGGATCTTGTCCTTGCTCCAACAAACTTGAAGGTGTCGTCGTATGTTTGCTTATTGTTTGGCTCGTGTGCTTTAATCAGGTTCAAAGCGATTTTATTTTTTCCTTCCACATCCCATAACTCAAAACTCATGATGCGTTCGTCAATTTTTTTGACAACGAGTAAGTGGTTGCTTAAAGACTCAGTACCAGCATTGACAACTTTCCATCTATTTTGATTCCAAATTAAACAATCCCCAAGACCGACAAAAACTGAATAAAACTGATTTTCTTCTGCAAAGTCTATGCGTTGCTTACCCTGGCATACACTATATTCTTCACCACCATGTTTTTCAAGAAAGCGATCGCAACCATGCCATTTAGCTTTTTGTCTTGCTAAGAGGCTACCGTCAATTCGATAACTACCAATTTCTGGCACTTCATTTCCTGAACCAAATTTAGTTTGTGCTATAGGCTTTACATTAAATGATGCAAGGTGTGGAGGATCTTGAACAAGCTCTCCATTTTCATTCTTCATAAAGACTTTAACAATAGCATCCTCATCTTGTATGTCAGCTTCTATCCAAAGTGCAGTTGTTTCATTATCTTGGCTAAAAGCATAATGAGGAGGGTTTGCTTGCTTATTATATGTGAGATAAAGTTTTTCTTCTGGGAAGACAGCTGATATGACTTTGCCACTATTAAAAGAGAAATGAAGGTGTGGCTTTGTCAGCATCGCATCGGGCCTGCCATTTTTCCCATAAAAGGTAAGTGTTTTTTTAAGATCTGGTAATTGGGATGTCATCGGATGATATTTCATAGTCAAAAACGGTTCAGCAATTGCATTGTAAGAAATTTTTGAAAGGGCAAACGCATTTTTTGGCATACTTCCCTTAAAAGAAGCTGCATCGACAACAATAATTTCATTTGGGCGAGATAGACTTAAAATAAGAGCCGCAACTACTAAGCAAAGGGCTAAAGCCCCGATAGATATGTTTATATATGTTAATATAATTTTCTTCATTTTAATCTTAAAAAGCTAAATTTTATAGGTTTATACTGCAGATTTACTGCTTAAACCAAAGCATATCACATCCCTTAAAAATGTAAAAGAATTTAACTTTAACAAAATATGACTTGCTAACTTTTTTAGATTTTGTTCTAGTGAAAATTAACGTAATTAATTGTTAAAAGGAGTAATTAATGACATCTTCAGATCCAAAAAATCCAAGAAATGATGAATCTTTTAAAGAAAAATTAACTGAAAAGCTTGATAAGTTAACAAAAAACGATCATGTAGAAGGGCTTTTTAGTTATGCAAAATCTAACACTCGAGACACCATCGCTTATATTTTATTGATTATAGGGATTATTTTATTATTTTTCCAACCTCATTACGGTGGTTTTTTAATTGGTTTGATCGGAGGTCTTTATTTTTCTAATGAAATTATTAGTATTGCAAATCATTTTAATGATCTCATTGAAGAACAAGGAGTTGTGCGTGTAATCGTTCTTGCTGCTTTATTTGTCGGATTTTTTATCATGGCACCTGCAGTATTTATTGGGGCTGCAATTGGAGCTTTGGCTATTAGAGTATTTGCACCGAATAAATAGAATATAAACAAGTAGCAGCCATTAAAGAAATGGGTATTAAGGGATGAATGCACCCTGCATGCCTTAAGTAGGTGAAATCATTTTGATAATCGGCTTCACTTTCTATTAAGCTAGAAATTGCATGAATCAACTCATTTAAAATTTGAGATACCGCAAAATACTTAAGTATTTTACTTGAAAGCGGATTTGATTCTCTTAATAATTTTGAAATTTGCGTTGCAAGTAGAGATGTTGCGGTTGAAGCAAGAAAGCCTCCTGATGTAATCATTAAAAGAGCTCTTTCCCTCCCAAAAAAACTCCCTATTTTTGTAAAGCCATATGAAATCGCATAGGTTGTCTCTCCCCCTAAAAAAGGAAAAATCTTAATTGTTACCCGGGGTGTTTTAAAAAAACATGTTGCGAGGGTGGCATGTCCAAGCTCATGAATAAAAAAAGTAGCTGAACTTAAAGCGACCGTGTTAATAATCGAAAAATTAGAAAGGTGATCAGATGTCTTTTCCCATAAAGGACTTTTTTTATTTAAGAGTTTTAGAGTAATAGTACCGATTAATGCTACTGACAATATGAGTGTGAGAGTTGGGATTAAGGGGCTTGTGACTGTAAAGCTAAGTGTAATAAGTTGAGAGCATTTTAAATGTTTTATATTTTTTTTTGAGATTTGATAGATGGTAACAGCTGAGTTCAATATACACGCGATAAAAATTTTAAGTAGAGGATCTGATTTAAGGTTAGGATTGAGGTTAGGATTGTTATTGTTTGCTTGCGAGCTATGATAGGATTTTGAAGAAGCAGTTGCAGATTGCATTTTACCTTTAAGTTTTTAAATTTCTTTAGATACTAAATAAAAAGATTAACATAAAAATTAGATATTTTAATTAGAAAAGAATGACCTTTCAAGCAGCTTGCGGAAAAACTTTTTTTCGATTACCTTTTCGGTAAATCATTATTCTCAGGGGAAATCATGGCTCATATCAAAATACTTAAAGGCTTAAATATTCCAATCAAAGGTAAACCAACAGGGAATATTAAACTTTTAATACCAAATGGAAACACTTTTCTTGAAGGGATGCAGATAGCATTAGATTTAAAACCCTTTGAGGATATTAAATTTAAACTTTTAGTTACCGTCGGTGATTCTGTAAAAATTGGACAGCCAGTAGCTGAAGATAAATCATCTGAGGGCAGATATTTTGTTTCACCAGCTGGCGGTATTGTGAGGGAAATTAAACGAGGATTAAAGCGAAGATTAATAGGTATCGTTATTGATGTTGAAGAGCATGAAAAGTTTTATGAATTTAATAAAATTGATATAAAGACAGCAACTAGAGATGAAATCATTGATTGCCTTAAAATTGGTGGAATATTTACGCAAATTAAAAAAAGACCCTTTGGTATTTTAGCAAATCCGAAAGAAAGCCCAAGAGCCATTTTTGTTAAAGCGATTGAATCAGCTCCTTTTGTTCCGCCGGCAGAATTTCAAGTAGAAGGGCATGAACATGAATTTCAATTAGGTCTTGATGCTCTTACAAAATTGACAAGCGGCCTTGTAAATCTTGTTTACTCTAAAGAGACAACATGCACTGCTTTTTTAAATGCTAAACATGTTGAAAAACATACAGCTGAGGGGCCGCACCCTATTGGCACACATTCTTTACATATTCAAAAAATTGATCCGGTAAAATCTATTGAGGATGTTATTTGGACGCTAAGTGTTCATGATGTTGTGATGATTGGTCATCTACTTAGTACTGGACATTATTTTACAGATCGCATCATCAGTATTGCAGGAGAAGGTATTATTGATGAAAAAAAAGGGTATTATAAAGTTCGAGCAGGTATTGCTGTTAGCTTAATTGCTAAAGATAGAATAGTTGAGAGTGATTTAAGGTTAATATCGGGCGATCCTTTGCAAGGTCTTCAAGTTCAGCCCCAAGACTTTTTAGGATTTTCTGATTTTGTTTTTTGTGCAATTCCTGAAAATGACAATCGTGAATTTTTGCATTTTTTCCGTCTTGGTAAAGAAAAATATAGCATGAGCAAAGCCTACCTTTCAGGGCATCTTGATAATGATAAGCGAGAATATGATTTTACAACAAGCATGCACGGAGAACCAAGACCCTTTATTGTAGCTTCGATGTATGACAAGGTACAGCCTCTTAATATTTCGACGATGCTTCTTGTTAAAGCTGTCATGGCAGAGGATTTTGAACTTGCCGAATCACTTGGGCTTTTAGAAGTGGATCCTGAAGATTTTGCATTAGCTACTTTTGTTTGCCCCTCAAAGATGGAAATGTGCGATATTATTCATCATGGCCTGAAACAGTATGCAAAGGAAGTTTTAGAGTAAAAGGACTCTAAGTTCTTTTACTCCTTTAAGTTGTTTCTTGGCTGGCATCCTTAAAATTATCGACCTCACTTTTGATAGCGATAATTTCACCCTCTAGTTTTTCGATATATGTTTTTAAACTGCTTATATGATAAGAGACTTCCATCACTTTTAATGCCATTTTCTGAAAATTATCTTTTCCAACTTTTTCAATTTTTCTATCAACTATATCTTCCCACGAAAACCATGTACTAATCATATTTGCAAAAGCTCCCATGCTACTTCCAACAATGACTCCTGGTATTTTCGAATAAAATGTTGAAACCCACAATCCACCAGTAGAAAGCCAGCAAGAGACATTGACTCCTGTAAGATTGCGTAGCGATCTCATTCCATAAAGAGCGCATATTGATTCGTCTTCATCGCCATCTAGAAAAATTGGAGGAGATATATTTGGCATGTAATTGATTAAAAGATCTGGTTTAAGGTCATTGATACGCTGAATTAAAGCTACTAATTCCTCTTCTTTCTGTTGTATAATTTTAAGTAATTTTGGTAGTTCCTTCACAGCTCTTCGCTTTATTAAAGCCTCATGGTTAAGCTCATAGGTAAGTGCCGTGCTCAAACCATTTCCTATACCACAAAGTATTCCTCCGCCAATAACACCGCCAACCGTAGGCAAAAATCCCCCGAGTAAACCTCCAACGGCAGGAAGTATTCCTGCTGCTAAGAGACGAATAGCATTTCGACGATTTATCGTGCGCCAAACAAAAAATAATTTTTCTTGTTTTTCTAATATAGAAGATTCATGAACAATGTGTTCAAGATCTTCAATTAAAATATTAGTCTCATGCGAATTTAAAGGGAGTTTTAGGATTTTAAAAAGAGAGGTCGTGCGTTCATTTAGATGGGTTAATTTTGTGACAACTTTTGGAAAATCATTTATCAATCTTTTTTTTATTAAGTAACTCATTTCCTTTTCTCTTGAAAATAAAGCGCTGAGTCCATTTCCGATTCCGCTTAAAAGGCCACCCACGACTAAGGGCCCGGTTCTTGGTACAAGGCCTGCAAAAATAGGACCTGCAAATGAAAAAATTCCTGTTATGAATACTCGTACGCAGTTTCGTCCTAATTTAGAATTACAACACCAAGTAGTTGAGCTTTTAGCATCATCATAATCTGTTAATAGAATTTTTTTTGTTGGCTCTAAATTAGCAAACACAATGTGTGTGTCATTATTTTGGTAAATATTATTTTTATTTGATAATACATCCATCGGATTCTCCTTTTATCAATTATTTATTTAAAATTATAAATAATTAAGTCGTCGGAGGATGATTTCTAGATGAGAGAATCTCTATATTAAGAAATGGCTTGGATAAAAAATGTATGGGGAGGGTAAGTCGTTTTGATACATCAGATTTTGTTAAAAAATCTGAAGCTGAAAAATAAATGCAGCAAAATAATCTATCTTTTATACCTTCTTGTTTCCTTGCAGAATTATATTCTGAAATGAGATTGTTGGTTAGAAGGCAATTAATAGGAAGCTTTGCTACTGTATTTAGCTTTAAGCAAGATTGACGGAAAGAAAGGTGCGTAGTGGATAGAGGTTCTTGAGAATTAGGTGCATTAAATGAAAAAAAAAGAATAAGCAGAAAGAAGCCTGTTAAAGTTCTGTATGCTTGTTTTATTATTGGTTTAATCATTTATTTATCGTTGAATTAATTTATTGTATATTAAATACTAATATTAGATTTGTCAATTCGAATATATAAATTGATTCAATTTTCAATTTTCAAAAATCTAAATACATAAAGTTTGGTCTTGCTTTTTGATAGCTTGAAAGAGTAATATCTTTTATTTCTTCAAAATCATTTATATGAAAAAGCAATATTTCACATTATTAATTTTAATCTCGCTATTTTTTAGCGTTTACCTTTCATCGATTGAATACGCCTACCGCTACTGCGATGAAAATTTATTACGCGATCTTCTGATTGTCGATTATTGGAATAAACGAGTAAATGAACGATTCCCTGTTTTTTACAATAATATTTTATCAGCAGGTTATTTTAACATGCCATCATCTAGGATGGGATGTGAAGGTGAAATTGGCGCTGGTTATTCTAAAGTGCCCCCTTATCGTAATTATAATTTAAGACTGCAACTTTTAGACCGATTAGAAATTACAGGAAGTTATCGTATTTATAAAGGGATAGATGACCCTATTTTATCACCTCTTGGTTTTGGCGATTTGTCCGACAAAGGTGCTAATGTCAAGCTTGCTATTATTCATCCGGAAGATAGTCAGTATGTATTACCGGGGCTATCCATTGGACTTGAAGATTTTATGGGAACAAAAGGCTTCATGGCACGTTATGTGGTTCTTACCCAAGTTTTTTTAAACTACGATACTGAACTTACTTTAGGGTATGGTACTCATCGTATCAAAGGTTTTTTTGGAGGCATTAATTTAATGCCTTTTAGAAGATCTACTTTAAAATTACTTCAAAATTTAAGTTTAAGTGCAGAGTACGATGCAACACCTTATGAAGATCCTGAAATAGAAAGACATCCTAAAGGTCGTGTTAAAAATTCTCCTATTAATTGGGGTTTAAAACTTCGTCTTTTTGATCAGCTGGATTTGTCGGTTGCAAGAGTTCGGGGTCATGCTTGGAGTTGGTCTCTATCAGCATTTCATAACTTTGGCAATATGGAAGGCTTTCTTCCAAAACTTGAAGATACCCTAACTTATAGAGGACCCTTTAATACAGACCCTCTTGGGGCTTCTCGCAAGCCAGAGATTATGGCCCAAGAATTTAAATCTGCTATGGAGCTTCAAGGGTTTGATTTGCTAGAAGTCATCATTTATGAAAATGTATGCCATTCAAAAATTTTGCGTTTTAAAATAGATAATTTAAAATATGCTCTTGAAAAAAATGTCAGGGAAAGATTAGATCATTTACTTGCCTACCTTGTGCCTGTAGACATTGATTTTGTAACAGTCGTGATTGATGAAAAAGGATTACCCATTCATGAATATCAATATAATATGTCTCATGTCAGGGCTTTTGCAGCAGAGGAAATTTGCGAGTACGAACTAAAAGTTTTGACACCTTTAAAAGAAGTCACTTTTGTAAATCCTAAAAATACAACTCTTCTTTTTAATGAATCTCGAAACTTATTTAACTTCGAATTACTTCCAAAAACACATAGCTTTTTTGGTAGCTCTAAAGGAAAATTCAAATATTCAGTTGGTCTAAATGCAGGTTTTAACGGCTTTTTACCAGGTGATTGCTATTATTCTGTTCTTTTAGGATATACTTTTTTTTCAAACCTCGGTGATTTAACAGGTATTGACAGACTTAACCCATCGCAGCTTATTAATGTTCGCACTGATATTGTGCAATATTATCAGCAGAAAGGGTTGACGTATGATGAAGCTTATATTCAAAAAAATTGGAATTTGGGCAAGGGTTGGTTTACAAGAATAGCGCTTGGCTATTTTGAGGAAGCCTATGGAGGAATCGGGACTGAGGTTTTATATTTCCCAATTAATTCGCCATGGGCTTTTGGAATAGAGGGTGCCATCTTGAAAAAACGAAACTATAGAGGTTTAGGGTTTACAAATAAAATTCGTAAACTACACGGGTTTCATGTAACCTATCGACGCTTTTTAGGCTCTCAAATCTTTTTAAACCTCTATTACGACTGGAAAGATGCCGGTTTAGATTTCAAAATTTCTGCCGGTAAATTTTTAGCAAATGATCTTGGTGTTAGATATGAAATTACAAGACATTTTCCAAGCGGACTTAGAGTTTCTGTTTGGTACGCTCATACAAATGGACGCGACCGCATTAATGATCAAACCTATTTTGATAAAGGTGTCGCATTTTCAATGCCACTTGATATCTTCTACACGCATAGTGACAGGGATCGATGGAAATATGGGCTTTCTGCTTGGCTTCGTGATGTTGCAGTCTCAGCAGCTACTGGCGATGATCTTTACAATATGATCTATGAGCAGCGCAATAACCATTAAAACCTCTAATTATCGCGATGTTATTTGCTAATATTTTAGCATGACCCCAATAGAAGCAAGCTATCTTCTCATTTTGATTTTGGGTGAACGTACAGTGTTTGCGGTAAAATAATAGTTGCAACAAAAAATAAGCTGCAATATCTTTCTAACTTTAAATCCCTAGAAGGTCATGATGAATAACGAAACACGCGAAGTTTTACTTTTTGCAGTCTATACTCTATTTATATCTGGAATTTTTGCTTTTATTATTTTTAATTATAAAAAATATAAAAACAAGTACTCTGAATTCACAAGACTTACCTGCATGATTTCTTTGATTTTATTCGGCTTGGTATTCTACGTTTTTGCAGCTTATAATATTTATTATATTTTCTTAAGGTGGCCTTAAACTAGTTTTTATTTTTTACGACAAGATGATAGGTTTTTTTATAAAAATCAACCATTTGTTTTTCCATCTCGGCACTCGTCCCAAAGAAACGCTGGCAGTTTGGCAGGCTATTTAAAAACTGTTTACCATACCCTTTTTGTAAAATTCTGGAATCTAGACAGACAATACAGCCCCTATCTGTTTTATTGCGGATAAGTCTACCAAAGCCCTGTTTAAACTTTACAATAGCAGATGGTAGAGAATATTCAAGAAATGCATCTCCACCACTTGCTTGAATGGCCTCTGATCTTGCTTGAATGATCGGGTCTGATGGGACTCTAAAGGGAAGCTTAACCATGACAACACATCTTAAAGCCTCTCCTGAAACATCGACCCCCTCCCAAAATGAATCGGTACCAAAAAGGATTGAGCGGTCTTTCTTTTTAAATTTTTCAAGAAGTTTTTGACGGCTTTCATCACCTTGCTTAAATAATGTATACCTATTTTCTGTAAGCCTCTTTTCCAAAAGTTTATGACATGTATTTAGCATCGAATAAGAAGTAAATAAAATAAAAGCATTCCCGTGAGATGCTTGAACAATTTGCCAGATTTTATCAGCTGCTGCTTTTGTAAAGCCTGAATCCATTGGGTTTGGAATATCTGTTGGCACAACAAGCATCGCTTGTTTTTCAAAATTAAAAGGAGAATCGTATGAATGTTCGGTGATGACTTGTTTAGGCAATAATTTTTCTGTTAATCCAAGTCGCTCCCTAACAAAATTAAACTTTTGATTGGTTGTTAGTGTCGCACTGCAAAGAATGACTGTTGAGAATTTGCTAAAAAGATAATCGACACATGCTTTTGAAATATCAAGATCTGCGTTATTTAGATGGATATTTGATCCAAGTTGACTTTGTTGCATTTCTATCCAGCGTACCTTATTTGGCTGTAAACTAGATAAACAGAAGTCTGAGAGTGTTAAAGCCATTTCTTTTAAACGGTTTGTTAGAGCCATGATTTCAAAAAGGACAGTCCTTGTCACCTCAGTCAATTTTTCATCATCCATATTCTTGATGTCTTGATTAATGCTTTCAATGGATCTTGAATATTTATGGATGGCATTTGAGAATTCTTTTGCCTGCGGGACAATTTCATTTTGCCAAAGAGGATGAGTCTGATGATAAGGATGAAGGCGCAATTTAGTATCTTTTTCACCAGAATCTTGTGGTAAAAGAGAGATAAGAAATTCTGAAAATGCATCAAAAGTTTTGACAATATGCGTCAAAAGATCGTTTTTGTTACTAGGCAGATCAATGTTTAAGCGACTTATTACAGAGCTCATTTCAGAGCTTGGAGTTTTAGATCGGTAATATTCAACAATTTTTTGTTTTAGAATAGGGAGTTTTCCGTGAGTATTTCCTTGTTTTTCAGCTGTTAGCTTACCCATGATGCGGAGTAGATTTAATCGATTGAGGTTTTTAGCAAAATACTCTGTAGCAATATCCTCGATGTGATGCGCCTCATCAATGATGACCCTTGTATAAACCGGTAAAATAGCAGGGTCTGTATAATTTTCAGCTTCAGCACGTCGATTTAAATCTGCAAAAAGTAAATGATGGTTAACAATTAAAATTTGAGCATCATTTGCTTTTCGTCTGGCTTTAAAAAAATGGCACTCTTGAAAAAACGAGCATTTACTATTTGTGCATGTATCGCTTTCAGCAGAGACCTTTTCCCACATTTCAGAAGACGGCGCAAAACTTAAACTCGATCTTGACCCATCTTTTGTTGTCTGATTCCAATGGTCTATTTTTTGTAATTCTTTAGCTTCATGTTCTGCAAGCAAGAGATGCTCATCATTTGCATCTTGCAACTTACGTAAGCAGAGATAATTGCCCATTCCTTTGATTAAAACAGCTTTCAAATCAAGGTTTAGAGCTTTTGCAATGATAGGAATATCTTTTAAAAGGAGCTGCTCCTGCAATGAAATGGTGTGTGTGGATATGACAGTGCGCTCTTTATTTTGGAGAGCCCAAAGAATAGCCGGAATAAGATAGGCAAAACTTTTGCCCGTCCCGGTTCCAGCTTCTATCAAAGCAATTCTATTATGGTTATAAGCCTTTAAGATGTTATCCATCATCTGTTGCTGCTGCAACCTTGGCTCAAAACCTTTTAAATTCATGCTGAGCTGCCCATTTTCTTTCAAAATATGGGTAGCCTTCTCAATGTCTAAATGCGTATCGTCTGACATTTACTCGGCTTCAAGAAGATCTAAAAAGGCTTTTAATTGTTTTGATCTTGTTGGGTGACGCATTTTACGTAAGGCTTTAGCCTCAATCTGCCGTATCCTCTCGCGTGTAACATTAAACTCGATACCAACCTCTTCAAGTGTCTTTGGTTTGCCATCAGCTAGCCCAAACCGCTGAATTAATACTTTACGTTCACGATCTGTTAAAGTCGATAGAACATCACCCATTTTGTCTTTAAGGATGGAGTAACCAGTAGCCTCTGCCGGAGAATCAGCTGTAGTATCCTCAAGGAAATCTCCAAATTGACTTTCCCCTCCATCACCAACTTCAGCTTGAAGTGAGATTGGATGCTGGGCGATTTTATAAATTTCTCTGACTCTATCGGCTGTAATGCCAAGTTCAATAGCAAGCTCTTCAGGACTTGGTTCACGTCCTGTTTCCATCATCAATTTTTTAGCCCCACGAAGCACTTTGTTAATTGTCTCGATCATGTGAACAGGGATTCGAATTGTACGGGCTTGATCTGCAATTGCACGAGTTACAGCTTGACGAATCCACCATGTAGCATAAGTTGAAAATTTGTAACCTCGACGGTATTCAAATTTTTCAACAGCCTTCATCAATCCCATATTTCCTTCTTGAATAAGGTCGAGGAATGAAAGGCCACGGTTTGTGTATTTTTTTGCAATGGAGATAACAAGTCTTAAGTTGGATTCAACCATTTCGCGTTTTGCTTCCTGGCTCTTATCCATCCAACGCTGTAGCATCCGCACATCTTTTTTGAAATCTTCTAATGTACGTCCAGCTCCAAGTTCTCTCTTTTGAAGTTTTCTTTTTGCAGAGGCTAATTTAGCGGCTGCAAATTTATTTCTTTCAGCTCGTGGAGTCAGTTCGTTAATTTCTTTTTCAAGCTTTAAGAAACGGTCATAGGATCTTGTAATAAGTTCGCCAAAGTCTTCTGTGATATTATGACGGAAGTGGAATCTGCGAAGATAAGCTTGTGTACGAATACGGCATTTTTCGATTTCTTCAACAATTGCAGCACGGTCATTTTTCTTAAGTTGCGGATCGTGAAGTTTTGCTAAAATAAGTTGAAGCTTTTCATCTTCACCTTTTAAAAGCTCTGCAAGTCTTGGTAAAAGATTGAGAAAATCTTGTTTATTTGGGATTTCTTTTTCTGTAATACATTTATCAAAACGATCTTTTCCATGAATTAAAAAGTGAGCAATTGAAATGGCTTCACATGTCGAATAACGAAAACGCATAATAATGCGCTCAATTTGGATTTGTGCTTTTTCAATTCGTTTTGATATTTCTACTTCTTCTTCACGTGTCAAAAGGGGGACAGAGCCCATTTCCTTCAAATACATACGAACAGGGTCATCAGGTGTGCCTTCTGAGCGTTTTGGAAGACCTTCTAGTTCTTTGGCTTCTTTCTTACGCTCTTTTTGCTTATCAACTTCTGATTGGTTCAGAATCTGGATATCCATTCCGCTAAGATAAATCAATACCTGATCTATCTCTTCTGCAGAATCAAAATTCATGGGAAGAATTTCGTTGATTTCCTCGTAAGTAATGTAGCCCTGATCTTTTGCTATGGAGACTAACTCATCTACTTTTTGCTGATGCTGGTGTGAAAATGTGCTTTTAAAATTCGATTTGTTCATGATCTCCTAAAACTTCTGAATCTATTACTTGAAATGAAGGCAATAAATACATAGAGTATATGTACTCGGCATGCAAATTCTCTAATACTCTATCTGTTTTTGTCAAGAACCTAATACATTGTCAAGTGTAATTTCGGTAAAAAATTTATGCAACTCTATGCTCTTGATCAAAATTTAACTGTTATTTATTCAAAGAATGCCTCTAAACATCATAACTATAAATGTTTAGAATGTCAAAGTCTTGTGCGTTTACGAGGTGGAATTCATAGACAAAATCATTTTTATCATATAGATCCCAATAGAACATGCAGACAAAACGGCAAAAGCATGGAACATTTGCAGGTTCAAATTTTTCTACAATCGCAATTAACTGAAAATGATTGTATTTTAGAAAAACGGTTTAAAGAAATAAATCGTATTGCCGATGTTGTCTGTACTTCCAAAAAAATTATATTCGAAGTGCAATGCTCTCCAATCTCTGCAGAAGAGGTGAGACTTCGTAATCGCGATTATGGAAGTTTAGGCTATTTTGTGGTTTGGATTTTTCATGAGCAAAGATTTAATCAATCAAGACTGCAGGCAGCAGAGCAATTTTTGCAAAATCATCTCCATTATTTTACTAATATTGATGCTTCCGGAAATGGCATTATATATGATCAATTTCGTTTATTTGAAAAGGGTAGGCAAATTTTTGCCTCACGTACATTCCCGATAGATGTGAAAATTTCACAAGAAATAAATAAGAAAAATCACGTTTCTTTAGAAAATAAATTGATGATTCCAGATCTTCTTTTAAAAAAAGTTGATAATCAAACTTTTTGCTTTAAAGGTGATTTGATTGCTTATTGTGGTTCAGATGACTTTCAGGGTAGTACGTTTGCGTATGCAATAAAAATTTTAAATTCAAGAAAGCCAGTAGCTTTAACTTATTTTCAAAAAATACAACTTCTTTTAATCAAATTTATTGCAAGACCCTACAAAATAATCTTTCGCATGCTCCTTGAAAAAGCCAGTTTTTAAGGGTTCGTGGGGAATTTTTTGAAACTAGAGGAAAGTGTCCTCAGAATAAGTGCGCCATTTTTTGAAACAGAGAGAGCAACAAGAGAAAAAGAGAGCAACAAGAGGAAAGCATCCATTTATTAACCCAAGTTTCCGCTTTTTTTAAACACAAAGACACAAAGTTATCAAAACATCTTACTGTTTTTGTGTCTTTGTGTTTAAAAAAGGCGTAAAGTTGTTCCAGTACAACCATTTTTCTCTTGTGCAATTACAATCTTGTGACTTCGACCCGGTTGTCCTTACCGTAGAGACTCTGCTCGATTTTTTCAATATCAAGTGCACTGTTTTCAAATAATGGACTTCTTAAGGGTGGTGTAGGCTTTGGAGTAGCTACTGGTACGCTGAAGACGACTTGCTGTACAGGCTCATCATCCATATCTTCCTCATCTTCTGAAACTTTAATTTCTGTCACTTGATTTTGTTTTTGATTATTTTTCGTCATTTCATCAAGCCGAGACATTAACTCTAAATTTCTAATGGTTAGTTTTTCAGATTCTCGTTTTTTTAACCCAAGTTCGGCATTTAAATTTACTATGATTGTATCAAAATCAAGATTGGCTTGATCATCTTCAAATAGAGAATGTTTTAAACTTAGCTGTTCATCTTGATCCATTTTAGTTAAACTGACGGCTGTCTCAAATTGAATCATCAATAAAAAGAGCGTAAGTGTTCCGGCAATTCCAAAAATAAGTCCGAAGGAAAATAGAGTCCACGTTTGATTTGGGCTCGTATTTGCACTATAGAGGCTTAAAAAAAGAATGGGGATAAAGTAGAGAACAATAATTGAAAAGGCAATAGTTTGTCTGGATCTAAACATGATGTTAACTTAAAATTTTAAGGTTAATGGAAATTGAACTTACTGTAAGGTTTGAGTTTCTTGGGTCTTTTGCACTTAAAGGCTCGATGCATACAAAAGAAGCATCTTTTGGATGGTAGAGTTGAAAACAATTTTCTTCAGATAATGAAGAATAGGTCGTCAGCAGTTTATAATTTACTGCATCAAGTAAAATTTCACCATGAAGAGGATCAGGAAATGGGTGAAATGTATGATCAGCTTCATTTTTTAAATCAAAAACTAGAAAGTTTGATTGATTCTCTTCACTATTATCTTTTATTTTTGCAGTTACAGTCCCTGTGCCATTTGGTAAATGGTAATAATAATGGATACCAACAACAGATGCTGTATCACTTAAAGTAGACATCTTGATATATAGACCAGACGGAAGAAGTTCTGCGCTGAAACTCATTTTAAAGTTTTGTCCTTCAAGTACTGATAAAGGAATGCCTTTAAAAAGATCTTTCCCTGAAATTTCAGCGGAAACTTTATTTTCAGTAAATGTAGCTTTCCAGGGGGCGTAACGAGCTATTCCATGAGAAAAATAGTCGTTGCTACTATTTTTTTTTATGTTAAGAATGTGTGGAAATAACTGAGCTGTAACGTGCGCGTTATTTGTTAATTGTCTTTTTGTATGGAAATGTGGACCAATTAACGGGCCAAGGCCTGCATAGCGTTTTTCAAATTGATCCCTTGTCGATTGGTCGATAACTTCGATATCTCCCATCTTATAACTTATCATATTCATCCCCATTTCAGGAAGAAACGTAGCTTGTAAAGCTACACCATTTGCAGTTTGACTATTTAAAATAATCGGTTGCATGTTTTTCCTACATTATTGACTTTTTCGAAGTATAAATTCCGAGGCCAAAAAGATAAAGGAATAAAAGAAATAAAACCGTTGCGGTAGCAGAATCCTTTAAAGGGAATGTTTTTTCTAAGGATGAATGTTCAATATTTCGAGGGTTATAAAAAACGACCGTTTCATCTGTTGATTTATTTTTTAATTCATCATCAGCAGATGATGGATTTCTAAACCTACGATCAGTAAAAATTGTTTCACCAGTATAATCAACATCATTTACTCTAAAAGAATAGGTAGCCCCGACCCTGAAATCTTCGCTTGAAATTTCTTCTACAAACCAAGAAACGTCTGTAGTCTTTGCCGTTTCTTTCAGAGAGTAATAGGTATATAAATGATAAAAAGCAACGATTGAAAACCATAAAACTATAGTGAATATAAGTCCAAGTAGCGCAAGCCAAACAGGATTTTTATGCATATTACCTACAAATATTAAGATCTGCTAATTTCTATAGAGGTCTAGTTTTTTAAATTCTTCAGGTACAGGCGATTCAAAACGCATTTTTTTACGAGTAATCGGATGTTCAAAAGCTAGTAAATGCGCGTGGAGACATAGCCTTTTAATAGGATTAATTCTCGATCCATATTTTTTGTCGCCAACAATCGGATACCCTGCATTTTGACAATGTACACGAATCTGATTTTTTCTTCCTGTTTCAAGATGTAAACTTAAAGCAGAATAATTTTTTGAAGTCTTCATGACATCGTAATGGGTAATTGCAAGGCGGCCTTCCGTCTCATCATCAGTTTCCCGCACCACATAATTGTCATCTTCTATTAGATAAGATTCCCAAGTTCCTCTTAAATCATGTAATCTTCCTTCAATAATTGCTGTATAAGCGCGCTCAAGAAGATGCAATTCAAACATTTTCTTTAATTCGATGTAAGCCTCTTCGCTTAATGCAAAAATCATAACACCTGATGTATCTTGATCCAAACGATGAACGACGTAGATTTTTTTAGGGCGAAAATGTTTTTTTAAGAAACTATGAGCCGTTTTGGTTGTTTCGAAGGCAGTTGCAACGCTTAACATGCCGGATGGTTTTTCGATCGCAATAATATGTTGATCTTCATATATAATGCGGATGTCACCGGCTTCTGTAAGTTTTGCTTTGTCGTGAACAATAATTTCTTGATCTGCGCGGATATTTGTTCCTGCAATTTTTTGCACGACGCCATCAACTTCGACTCGCTCATTTTTTAACCAGCAACGAAGGGTTGTTTTTGAGCAGTCGGGCGCAATTATAGCAAGCGCCTCTAGAAGTGTTGTATTTTTTGTAGCTTTGTATTTCATGCCCTTAACTTTAAAGAAAAGGAGCGTTTAAAGCAACATTCATTAAAAAATTAGCGATAAGTTGTACTTTAGAGTTAAATTTTTTAAGTGGAAATAGAGATTCTTTCTTGCCTATTTATTAATCACTGCATATAATTCTTTCTTAATACGTTTAACCCATAGAGGAACAATGGCTAAAGACAAAGTCGAAGAAGTTAAAAAAGTAAAGCGCCCAACTGCTCTTAAGCGCGATATACAGAACGAAAAACGCCGCTTGAGAAATAAAACATTTAAATCTCAAGTTAGAACTGCAATCCGTCAGTTTGAAGAAATTTTGCCAAAAGGCGAACCTGAAGCCATTAAAGAAAAACTAAATTTAGTTTATAGCTTAATGGACAAAGGCGTTAAAAAAGGCGTATTTAAAATCAATAAAGCAAGTCGCACAAAATCTCGCTTGACTGCACGCTCTGTTACAAAAAAATAGATAGCAGATTTTATAGATAGGGAAATAAGATAAAATCAATTTTTGATTTTATCTTATTTCCCTCTTGTTATCTTTCTAAAAATTTCCTGTTTCAGCAGCAAAACTCCAAGCTTTAAAGAAATCCTGGTGATAAATAAAATGAAGAATTTTCAACATATTTTATTAATAATTTTATTTAAAATCCATGTTCTATCAGCTCTTGATCCAACTCTCACTTTAAAAGTGCCGATGAGAGATGGACTGGAACTTTGCACCGATATTTATCTTCCAACACCCGATTCTAAAAATCTTCCGTGCATTCTTTTAAGGCTACCGGGTGGTAGACTTGCAGAGCCTTGGAAAAGTTACGCCGCTTTAAGCGCACTTGGCTACGCTGTAGCTATTCAAGATACAAGAAGTTCAATTGATCCTGAAGGAAAAACACTTCCCTATTTAAGCGATGGCTGGTGGAAACATCAGGATGGATACGATGCTGTTGAATGGCTCGCTAAATCCGAATATACAAATGGCAAAATAGGCACTCTTGGCTTTTCAGCAGCAGGTTTAACGCAAGTCTTAATGGCACCAACAGCGCCACCATCTTTAAAATGCCAGTATATAGGCGTTGCACCTGGGAGTTTATATCATCATGCTATTTTTCCTGGTGGTCAGATTTTAAAAAATCAAGTGGAAGGCTGGCTTGGAGCCTATGCAAGGGATCAGGGAGTATTAGCTCAAGTTTGCTCACAACCATTTTATAATTCATTTTGGGAATATTTGGATGCTGTCAAATTAGCGCATCTTGTTAAAGTACCAGCTCTTCATTATGGAGGATGGTACGATACATTTTTACAAGGCACAATTGAGAACTTTTCATCAAGGCAAAATAATGGCGGAATAGGGGCTCGTGGTAATCAAAAATTAATTATAGGTCCATGGACTCATCTTTTTCCGCATTCAACCAAACTTGGAGATTTCGAAGTTCCAAAGTCAGGTTTAGCACCACCCTTTAACATGTCTCCAAGTAGTTGGTTTGATTATTACTTAAAAGATATACAAAATGGGATTAATGAAATCCCAGCTGTTACTTATTATGTCATGGGGCCATTTAACGGAGAATCATCTTCCGGAAATGTCTGGAAGTCATCTGATGTATGGCCTATTCCATCGACTCCAACACCCCTTTATTTAGCGGCAGACAATAAATTGTCAACAATAGCCTTAAGCCAAGATAAGGTAAGTTATTCATATAATTATGACCCTGAGAGCCCAATTCCAACAATCGGCGGAAGCAATCTATTTTTAGAATCAGGACCAAAAGATCAACGGATCATCGAAGAGCGCACAGATGCGTTGACATTTACAACGGATGTTTTGGAAAAGGATCTGGAAATAACTGGCCATGTAAAAGCTAAACTCTTTTTTGCATCAGATAAAGCAGATACAGATGTCGTAGTACGATTAAACGACGTATATCCGGATGGACGTAGCATCATGATTTTAGATGGGCTCTATCGCACAGGATTTCATCATATTGAAAATAAAGATCCATCGAATCCAAAAGAAATTGAAGTTGATCTTTTAACAACAAGTATTGTGTTTGCTAAAGGACATCGTATCCGTGTCACGCTTTGTAGCTCAAACTATCCGAAGTATGAACGGAATTTAAATGTCGGCCTTGTTGGTGCCAATAGCGGCTTCTGTGCTGTTGCGCATAATAGCTTTTATATTGGAAAAGAGTACCCATCACGCATTTTACTTCCTGTCATCACCCCTTAAGGTAATCCTTAGTCTTTTTTAAGCATGCTGGAAGAAGGGCTAAGGATGAGGATCTAATTCTAAAACAAGTCTTAGTTTTTTCTCCTCTCTCTCTGTTCTTTGTGGTAGTAATAAACACTTATAATTACTACTACAAAGAGAACAGATAAAAGAGAGAAAAGATAAAAGAGAAACTTAGGATTTATTTATGACAAATCATTTAAAAAAAATCAACAAAGTCGAGTCTGTGGGTTCTCTACGTAATGTAAAGCTTAACCTGTTAAAAATTAGGCTGTTAAATTTTTAGCTCGCTATTTTTAAAAGCTTCATGAATAAATTCAGCTCTTTTATGAAGAAGTTCCTCTACAGAAATAATGTCTCCAAAATTTGATAGAAGATGAGATCGTCTACAATTAAAGAATAACTGATTAAGCTTCAAGTAGGTAAGTCCTGTGACCCAACCCATTTCTAGCCCAAGTTTTATTAGGCTTATAGCATTAAGTGCCTCTACTGATTCGATTTGATAAGAATGTATCAAAATCCCATAGGCTCTGCTGACAAGGTCTTTAATATGAGGGTCTTGCGATTTTCTTATTTCGCTTCGCGCACGATTTTCTTCTGTCAGCAATTTTGTTGTTAAGGCTCTTATCATAGAAATAATACTTTCATCTGATAACCCTAATGTATGATTATTTCGAATTGCCAAAACATCACCGATAAACTCTTTTGGATTACCCTGAAAACCTGTTACTAAGATCGCTTCATCGCTGTATTTTTCAAGGACTTCACCGATTCTACCAAGTTGGATTAATGCAGAAAGCTGAAGAAAAACTGTCACAATCAGACCCGTTCCACAATAACTTGGATCCGAGGTTAAAAAACCAAATTTAGGTGAAAAAGCATAGGGTATAGATCTACCGATTGCTGTTTCAATTTTTAAAAGAGAGCTCCAGCTATTTTCAAGCTCCCCTTGGCAGTCGATAGCCTTCATTCGTATATGATCATGGATGTTAAGAGAGGCTAGAAACTGACCTTTCTTATCGATGATAAAAGCCTCGCCTGAATGAGTGTTTTGAAAACTTTCAATACTTAAAAAATGTTCAACCAAATATTGTTTTGCTAACGGGTTTATATCTTCTGCAAGAATAAGGCAAAGATCATTATTTGATTCTAAATTTATAATTTCCTGGCCGACAAGTGAAATAACCTGTTTTTGTCTTTCCGTTTCAAGTTTTTCAGGAAATAGAAATTTTTCGATGTTGCGATAAAATTCGATTGTCGAGGCAAGCCAGATATTATTGTCGTTATTTGCCCAAGGGTTTGCAAGACTTAAAATGATGTTTTCTTTTTCATTACTGTTTTTCATCGGAAATCTCCGGTTTTTCAGTCAGTGCTTTAATTTGGTCTCTAAGAAGCGCTGCTTGCTCATAATCTTCTTGTTTTAGCGTTTCACTTAAAGCTTCATTTAAAGCAATCAATTGGGCAGAGGGGCTAAATTTAGCAGTTTCACCTGGCATTCTACCAATATGAAGTGGTGCATTTTTTTTAGCATTTGCAATGCGTGTTGAGATTTTGCCAAGATTTAAAAGTTCCACGATTAGCATATCCTTAAAAACTTCATAGCAATTAGGGCATCCAAGCGGAGCCCCGACATTTACAGCTTGGAGTGTCGTTCCGCAATTTCCGCAAGCAACACCCGTTTTTCCGGAATGGGTTCCGCTGGTTTGCTCTCCAAAGCTTTGTCCATGAAGTCTTTTTTGAAGCTCCGGACAATCAGCGCACATGCTTGTGTGAGTGTATGTATTTTTTGCAATTTCAGTGTAGCGAACTGCAATTTGTTTTTTGCAGTGACCACATTCAAGAGGTCTTTCAGGAATGTTGTTATCAGGAATTTTCTCAGGTTTAAATGGCATAAATTCATTTCTCGCATTCATGTTTGAACATTATCCCAATATAGGAATTAAAAAAATAAATGTATATAAAAACGTAAAGGTGGATAAGCCATTCTTGATTTTTAACTGAAAAAATAAAGATTCAGTTTTAAAAAAAAATAAATAAATGTGAAAAAGTAAAAAGAAAATAAATGAGAAAAAAGATAAAGTATGAAGTAAAAACGGTATGGATACCTTTCTACTTCATACTTTAATTTGAGTCTTGATGGACTCGAACCATCGACACCCTCGTTAAAAGCGAGATGCTCTACCAACTGAGCTAAAGACTCATTAACTTTGACCCCAAGGGGATTCGAACCCCTGTTATCGGAATGAAAATCCGGTGTCCTAGGCCAGACTAGACGATGGGGCCGTCTATTAACCTGAATGAGATAAAATCTGAAATTCAGGTTATTAACTTAAGCTGTATCTCTACGTTGCTTTAAGAAGGATTAATCCTACGGAATTTCGGATTTTTTTGCAAGAATAAAATAAATTTAGCTGAAAAAAAAGTTTTTTCTACTCCTATATTGTTGTAATTTCCTTCTCTTTTTTAACCGCAATTTCATCGCATTCTTTGCAGAATTTATCTGTCATATCCTGAATTTCTTTTTCGAATTTTTTAATGAGATCTTCAGGTATTTCGCCCTTTGTTTTTTGTTTTTTTAAAGCTTCATTGCCTTCTCGTCTGATGTTTCTAATGCTGACTTTTGATTCTTCAGTACGTTTGTGGCAAAGTTTTATCATTTCTTTCCGCATCGCATCATCCATTGGTGAAATTTTGATCCGAATACAATTTGCATCAACGGTCGGCATAAACCCTAAATTTGCTTTTTCGATTGCCTTTCCGATTGCATTGGTATTTTGCCTATCAAACGGCGTAATTAATAATAAACGTGGTTCAGGAGCTGTTACTGAGGCCATATCCTTAATACGCATTGATGAGCCGTAGACTTCCACAAAAATATTATCCAGCATGCCGGGATTGGCTCTACCTGTTCGTATTCCCTTAAGCTCATTTTTAAGATGTTCAATAGCAACAGCCATCTTTGATTTTGTTTGTTCGTTAATCGACATGATTATTTTCTCCTTTTTTAATCGCCTCGAAATCTTTATGCATTTATCTTAGCATCCATAGATTTTAGTTTTTCCGCAAGAAATTGTAAACCTATTCAATTTTAATTTTGAGAAGAAGGATGTATTTTTAAGGTTTTTTATCAAATTTAAATTTTTAGCTTTAAGTATTGATCATTTTGTGCTAAAATTTAGTAATTATTCACAATTTATTTCGTTGAATGAACCATTTAACATCTTTTCATTAGATTATTCAAATGGATAAGATCTCACTTATTTAATTAAAAGGCTACTTTAGATGTCTAAACCGGAAACCTTAATCAGCCAAGAAGACTATAAATATGGTTTTGTGACAGATGTTGAAACTGACACTCTCCCAAAGGGTCTTAATGAAGATATAGTCAGAGCTATTTCTGCTAAAAAAGAAGAGCCTGAATTTATGTTGGAATTTCGACTTAAAGCCTATAGAAAATGGCTTGAAATGGAAGAGCCCCATTGGGTTAATGTCAGTTATCCAAAGATTGATTATCAAAATATTTGTTACTACTCAGCACCTAAGAAAAAGCCTAAATTAAATAGCTTGGATGAAGTAGATCCTGAGGTTTTAAAAACTTTTGAGAGGCTTGGCATTCCACTAGATGAGCAGATGCGTTTATCAAATGTTGCTGTCGATATGGTGTTTGATTCTGTTTCCATCGGGACAACATTCAAAAAAAAACTAGATGATGCGGGTGTTATTCTTTGCTCGATTTCTGAAGCCATCAAAAAATATCCTGATTTAATCAAAAAATATTTAGCAAGTGTAGTGCCTATCGGGGATAATTTTTTTTCAGCCTTGAATTCTGCTGTTTTTACAGATGGATCGTTTGTTTATGTTCCAAAAGGTGTCATTTCCCCCATGGAACTATCCACTTATTTTCGTATTAATGACAAAGAAACCGGGCAGTTTGAGCGGACACTTATCATTGCAGAAGAAGATTCTTTTGTCAGTTATTTGGAAGGATGCACAGCACCTGCCTATGATAATAATCAACTTCATGCAGCAGTTGTCGAACTTGTTGCAATGGATAATGCCCAAATTAAATATGCGACCGTTCAAAATTGGTATTCCGGAAATCCAGTGACAGGTCTTGGAGGTATTTATAATTTTGTCACAAAGCGAGGACGCGCTGCGGGAGTAAATTCAAAAATTGCTTGGAGCCAGGTTGAAGTTGGTGCAGCAATTACATGGAAATATCCAAGTGTAATTCTTGAGGGCGATAACTCTGTCGGAGAATTTTATTCGGTTGCTCTAACAAACGGCAAGATGCAAGCAGATACCGGCACAAAGATGATTCACCTTGGGAAAAATACAAAATCTACAATTGTTTCCAAAGGAATTTCAGCAGACGTTTCACATAACAGTTACAGGGGGCTTGTCAAAATTGCAAGAAAAGCAACAGGCGCAAGAAATTACACCCAATGCGACTCAATGCTTGTTGGCGATAAATGTTCAGCGAACACATTTCCGTATATTGAAGTTTCAAACGCCTCATCTCAAGTAGAGCACGAAGCATCAACATCAAAAATTAACGACGAAATTTTATTTTATTTTCAATCGAGAGGCTTTTCTAAAGAAGATGCAGTAAGCTTAGTGGTGAATGGATTTTGTAGAGATGTGATGAATAAGCTGCCGCTTGAATTTGCAGCAGAGGCTCAAAAATTATTAATGATTAAATTAGAAAATTCTGTAGGATAAAAATGTTAACAATCAAAGATTTGCATGTATCAACTGAAGGAAAGGAAATCTTAAAAGGTTTCAATCTCGATGTAAAAAAAGGCGAAGTTCATGCAATCATGGGGCCAAATGGCGCTGGAAAATCAACGCTTGCTAAAGTGCTCGCAGGTCATCCGAAGTATGAAGTGACTCAAGGCGAAATCTGGTTTTTAGGACAAAATCTTTTGGAAATGGAACCTGAAGAAAGAGCCCATCTTGGACTTTTTATGAGTTTTCAATACCCACTTGAAATTCCTGGGGTAAGCAATATCGATTTTTTAAGGCTTAGCCTTAACGCTATTCAAAAAGCAAATAAAAAAGAAGAAATTTCAGCTGAAGATTTTAAAATATTATTAGAAGAAAAAATGAAGTTGATGGAAGTCCGCGATGAGTTTCTAACAAGAAACTTAAACGAGGGTTTTTCAGGGGGTGAAAAAAAACGCAATGAAATTTTACAAATGGCTCTTTTGAATCCTAAGCTTGCAATTCTTGATGAAACGGATTCAGGCCTTGATATTGATGCAATGAGAATTGTTGCAAAAGGTGTCAATCAGATCATGAGCCCTGAGATGGGTCTTATTTTAATTACTCACTATCAGCGCCTACTGGATTACATAAAGCCTGATTTTGTTCATGTGATGTTAGATGGTGTCGTAGCCCTTTCTGGTGGCGCTGAACTTGCATTAAAACTAGAAGAAAAAGGATATGATTGGCTCGTTGAAACATCAGAAGAGGGAATTATTTCATGATCCAAGAATTAACTTTAAAAGAAGATGAATTTCAAGGTCAACTAGAAAGCCTTTATTTAAATTTCAAAGCCGATCAATTATTAAAAATAAAAGAGAAAGCTTGGGATCATTTTAAAACACTTGGTCTTCCTAACAGAAAGTCTGAGGTTTTTCGATATGTTCCCCTTCGTAAACTGTTTGAAAAGAAATATGAAGCTCCTCAATTTTCTGAAATAGATCCGGCATCAATTCTTCAGCATGTTTTACCTGAGTGCAAAGAATCGTTCATTGTTTTAGTGAATGGTAGTTATTCAAAAGAATTATCCAACACAAAGGTTTTGGGTTCTCGTATTGTGATTTCATCATTGAATGAAGCTATCTCTACTTATGGCGCATTTTTAAACAATCATTTTGCAAAAACCTTAAAAGAAGAAACCGACCCGTTTGCAGCTTTAAATACAGCTTTAATTGAAGGTGGAGTTTTCATTTATTTACCGCCTAAGACAATTGTTCAAAAGCCTATTCAGATTCTTCATCTGATCGATTCAAAAAATGGAACTGCACTCTTCTTAAATCCTCGATTACAAGTCTTTGTTTCATTGCAATCAGAAGTTGAGTTTGTTTTAACGAAAGAAGTTATTTCAGGAAATGATTATTTTCTTAATCATGTGTCTGATTTTGCCATCGAAGAAGATTCTCATGTGCGTTATAATCAAGTACTTAGTCAAACATCTGAAACTGTTTGGCATTTAGAGGCTACAAGGGCAATCTTAAAAAAGAATAGTACTTTCCATGCATTTGGTGTCACAAATGGTAGTTCTACAGTTCGTACTGACTATAAGGTGACAATTATTGGAGAAAATGCCTTAACTTCACTTAATGGCCTTTGGATGCTTCAAGACAAGAATGAATTCCATACGCATGTACTGATTGATCATCAAGCATTTAATTGCAGATCACGCCAGCTATTTAAAGGTGTCTTGGATGATTTTAGTAAATCAAGCTTTGAAGGAAAAATTTTAGTCCGGCAAGCGGCTCAAAAAACAGATGCCTTTCAATTAAATAGTAATATAAGCTTAAATGATTATACAAATGCCTATAGCAAGCCCAATTTGGAAATTTTTGCAGATGATGTTAAGGCATCTCATGGAGCCACATTTGGACAACTGGATAGCGAGCAACTTTTTTGCTTAAGATCTCGTGGAATTAATGAAATTGAAGCAAAAAATTTATTAATTTTTGGTTTTTGCAAGGAAGTAATTGATTTAATTACAATACCATCTCTTCAAGAAAAATTAATAGAACAAGCTAAGCAATATAGAAAAGATCCTTAAAGGTTAGATGAAAAATTTGAATTTTGCCAGATTTCGCGAAGATTTTCCTGTCTTGAAGACTTTAGTGCATGGCAAACCCCTTATTTATTTAGATACTGCTGCAACTGCGCAAAAACCAGATGTAGTGATTGATAGCATGACAACATTTTATCAAAGCCATTATGGAACCGTGCATCGGGCAATTTATGAGCTTTCTACTTATGCTACTAAAAAGTATGAGGAGACAAGAGGGCAAATTAAACGATTTTTGAATGCTGCCAAAAATGAAGAAATTATCTTTACTCGTGGGACAACAGAATCCATTAATTTAGTTGCTTACTCTTTTGGAAAGGCTTTTATCAATAAAGGCGATGAAATCCTGATATCTGAGATGGAACATCATTCAAATATAGTCCCGTGGCAGCTTTTATGCGAAGACCGCGGATCTATTCTTAAAGTGATTCCCATGAACGATCAAGGCGAGCTTGATTTGGAAGCCTATGCGAATCTTCTTACCCCCAAAACAAAACTTGTTGCTGTTACACATATATCAAATTCTCTTGGCACAATAAACCCTATAAAAGAAATGATTGCGATGGCGCACGCTAGCGGGGCTAAATTTTTGGTAGATGGCGCTCAAAGCGCGCCTCACATGAAAATTGATGTTACTGATTTGGATACAGATTTTTTTGTTTTTTCAGGTCACAAAATATATGGTCCTACAGGTATTGGTGTATTATATGGTAAAGAAGAGCTTTTAAATGCAATGCCACCCTACCAGGGTGGCGGTGACATGATTGAAAAAGTGACTTTTCAAAAAACGACCTATAATACTTTGCCTTTAAAGTTTGAGGCTGGCACCCCAATGATTGCAGAAGTTTTAGGCTTAGGAAGTGCGATCAGTTATATTGAATCAATAGGACTTGAATCGATTTGTGATTATGAGCAAGAGCTTTTAGTCTATGCAACAGAAAAAATTATGGAAGTCAAAGGGATAAATATCATCGGGAGAGCTTCTCAAAAGAGTGCTATTTTAACCTTTACGGTCGATGGCGTGCATCCACTTGATTTAGCTACCATGCTTGATTTACAAGGTATTGCCGTAAGAACGGGCCATCACTGCGCACAACCTGTCATGCAGCATTTTGGAATAACGTCAGCTTCAAGAGCATCATTTTCTTTCTATAATTCAAAAGAAGATATAGATATTTTTATATCAGCACTACAAGACAGCATTAACTTGCTAAAATAAAAAAGCTTAAAAGTAACTATATGGATATATCAACTTTACAAGCATCAGAGCTGATCAATCAGGCCCAAGTTGTTGCAGTACCTACAGAAACCGTATATGGGTTAGCAGCCTCACTCTTTAAGCCAGATGCCATTGATCATATTTTTGCATTAAAGGGCAGGCCGGCTAATAATCCTTTGATCATTCATGTTGCAGACATAGAAGATATTTTACCCTTTACAAACAATTTAAACGAAGATTTCTTTAAGCTAGCCAAAAACTTTTGGCCTGGGCCCATGACTATAGTGCTTCCGATTATTGAAGAAAAAATCAGCTCTAGAGTTCGCGCTAATCTGACGACAGCTGCTTTTAGAATACCAAATCATCTATTGGCAAGAGAGCTTTTAAAATTGACTGGGCCCTTGGTTATGCCATCGGCTAACTTTTCAGGAAAACCCTCAGCCACATCTAGAATGCACGTAGAGTCTGATTTTGGACAACATTTTCCTGTTCTTGATGGTGGAGTCTGTACAAATGGATTAGAATCCACGATTTTATATCAGGATATGACTACACAAATAAACCCTTGGAAAATTATTCGGCAGGGAGCATTAACCCCGGATGATTTCTTGGTAGTTTTGGGCTATCTACCAGAAATTATTAATGCTGAAAGCCAAGAAAAAATTATCTGTCCTGGTCAACTATATCGTCACTACGCCCCAAAAGCTAAGTTACAATTAACAAAAGAAATTCCAAAAAGTTATTTAGGCGTCATTGTCGGGTTTGATGAGACTATCTATCCTGAAGGCTGCAGGGTCTATTCTTTAGGAAGTTTGGAAAAACCTGAAACCATCTCCACTAATTTATATAGAATTTTACGCAAGCTTGATGATGACGCTGTCGCACAAGCTCTTGTCGACATTAATTTTTTAAACAAGGGGCTTATGTCTACTGTGTTAGAAAGGTTAAAGAAAGCAAGTTCAAGTAGTTAAATTACCGGTTAAACAAAAAGATATTGTTCTTTTTTTAAAAAGATTATTTTTTTATTTGCTTGGAAAAAAAGTAAATTAAATTTTTTTTTAAAATTTAAAGAGGTTTAAGCATGCAAACAAATACAAATTTTCAAAGTAATGACAATTATCAGATCTTCATAGATGATGTAAATAAGACTTATAGGCTTTGTTTTACATCTAAGCCACCAAAAAATTATCAAGCTGTTGTTCTTTTTTTAGAACAAATGGAAAAAGCCCTTATAGAAAATTTCAAAGGTACCAGAAACTATGATAAAAAATTACTACTTAATATATCAGAAAGAGTGTGTGAATCCCGTCGCATTTTTTTTCAATCTTATTTTGAATTCATAAACAATGATAGAGCAGTTGAATTACAATTACGAATTGAAAATTTGATTTATCCTCCGCAAATATTTCCAACATTAAGTAACGACATTATTCACTTTATTTTTTCTAAAATCGAATGGAAACAATTAACCCCTATAAGTTATTGTAGCAGTAATGGAAAGGAATTAGTGGAAGGTCACATCATCCATCGTGCTAAGGTATTGGGATGCGAAATAGACAGTGCTTTTGAGGCACGTAGATATTTAAACAATTTATTTAAAGCAGTTAACAGATTCAGTAAGGATGTACTACCTAATAAATATATTTGCTTAAGTGATGAAGACACTTTAAGTAGAATCCAAAGATCACGAACAAAGAAATTTTTTGTTAATTTTAGTCATAACGGCAACCCTATGATCCATTTTACTGTTTCGAAGTACCCTCAATTGGTCAGGTTTTTTATAGATGCCTCTACAATCAATCAAAAAGGATTTAAAGGGTTAACTCCTCTAATGCTTGCAACAAGTAGTAATCAAGAAAGTAACGTAAAAATTCTTTTAGACAATGGAGCTGAAGTCAATCTTAAGGATGACAACGGAAATACCCCTTTACATTTCACTTACAATAACAATAGTTCTAGTATCGTAAAACTTCTTTTGGGAAGTAAGGCTGATATCAACGCAATAAATCATGATGGAGATACACCCTTGCATCTTACAGCATCTCTTGGAAGCAGAACCAACATAAAATTTCTTGAAAGTAACGGTGCCGACTTAAATATTTATAATAAAAATGGAGAGCGCGCTTTGAGTTTAATTTTTAATAATAAGGTATTTCAAGCCTGCAAACTTACTCATTACGAGAACAAAGTAGAGACAGCTGATACACACTACAATGACTACTAAACTGTCATATCTGACCTAGGGTGTCATATTTAGCAAAAAATAGTACACCTTTTTTAATAACTTTTCGTACTGTAATTCTCTCAAAAAAATAGCTTTATTTTTTTGAGAGAATTTCTAAATATTCCAAAATATTCTTAAAAAATTATATCATTTATTCTTTTATAGAGCTCTTAATTTTTAAAGAATATAAGTTTTGATAGATTGTTAGCGAAAAAATAGTATAATATTCAGTCGCTCTTCGCTTCGCTCAATGTCATCAACTTAACAATCCCTCGTTCCCTCATATTTAGGATATATTCTTGTCAATAAAAAGATGTGGATACAAGTATGCACCTAAAGATCTATATAGAACCACATCCATTATCCCATTTTGAGAAAATTATTCGATAGGATTATATATTTCTTCATAACGTCTATAAAGACAATGTCCTTCACTGTCCATTTTTTTTGGGTATGGGAGAATTTTTATTACGTAGCTTGAATCAAAAGTAGGTGAGGGGAAATCTGATGAAACGTAATTATATGCGAGATTAGAAAGTCTTTCCTCATCTTCAGAAATAGGTAGATCATAATAAAAAACAAGTTGATAAGTTGTATTATTTTTAAATACAAGACGAAGAGCTCTTAAATTTGGTGTTATTTTACCTATCAAACTTTGTTGAACTGATGAAAATAATCGTAAAAATCCTTTTGGCGGAATCATTTAACCTGCGATTGTTAATTTTTTAAAAATCATACAATGAACTTAAAGGATTATAATCCCTTTCATAACGTCTGTAGACACAATATCCTTTTTCAGAAATTATGCTTGGATAGGGTAAAATTTCTATAATATAATCAATTTCATAGGCAGGGGGTGAAAAATCAGATGTAAGATCTTGATCTATAACCCCTGTAAAATCTTCTTCATCTTCAGATAAAGACCTATCGTAATAAAAAATAAGTTTAAAAGTCGATTTATTTTCAAATATGAAATAGAGAGCTCTTAAATTAGGGGTGACATTTCCTAACATGCCTCGTTGTATTGTGCAAAAAATATCAATTAAATTATCTGGTAAAATCATTTTTAATTTCTAAAAATTGGATTAGGATCAGATGGTACAATATGAGCACCTTTGTTTCCGTAATGAATGGTTCCTCTAGTTGTTGGTAACTCTAATGTGCCATTCTTATTTTTCCATATACCAATATGTTCTTTAAAATCTATTGTTTCTTTGTGACCAGCAAAACCAAGTTCACTCTTAGTTGGATGGCCTGTTCCACCAAAACGTCTTATTAATCCCTCTGGATCGTTATGTTGCCATATACTTCCTGTTGATATAAAATCATTATGACCTAAAACATGCTTATTATGCGAATCAAAATTGTATTTTACTTTTTTTATATAGGTTTTTCTGTCAGATGCATGTCGTAACGATGATTCAATAAGTGCTTGTTTATTTTTAGGAGAAGAAATCATTACTTCTAAATTGCAAATTCTATTTGCTGTTTTTAGGTTACGAAGTATAGTAATTGCTTTGGCGGTTACACAACCAGAAAATGCATCTACGCCATACTTTCCGATAGTAGTACCAATTAATTCTCCTTTTTCCTTATCACTCAAATTATCAAATTGATGGCATAAAATTTCTATTTGGTAAATACAGTCATCTACTGTATCCATATTAATGGTCTTAGAATACTCAAAGGCACATTCACCCATTTCATAACAAGTACTTGCAAAATTTTTGCTTGATTCTATTGGCGTTTGAATGCCAACCCACAATGCAGAACTAAGCCCATAGGCAGTATTACATAATGAAGGTACTAAATCACCAATAGCTTCAGTTGATGCTTGAAGTAAACTGCTCATTAATGCTTCGGAAAATTCACCAGAAACGTCTTCTTTTATGGAAGGAAGGTTTTTTTCTTTACTGGATAAATTATAATCCAAAATAGCTTCTTCAAAATTTCCAATTTCAAAATACGCAAAAGAGCGATTAAGATAAGCTTCTTGATTTGTTGGATCTTTTTGGATAAGATCAGATAAGACTTCCAAAGCTCTGGAATAAAGGTTTAATTCAAGATAAGATTGCCCTAGTAAAAGCATCTCTTCTGGCTGAATTTGTTCTTCAAGATTTTCAACTTTTAAAAGATTGATATATTTTTCAGCACAATCCATTGCCTCTTCAACATTTCCTTCGCTAAAAGCTAAAAAACCATGATCATAAAAGGTTAAGGGATTATGGTGTCCAAGCCAGTAACAAGTACGATATAAAGTTCTAAAATCTTTTTTTATTCTCTCATTAATTTGATAATTCTCTTCGATTTGTCGTTTATAACTTTCTTTGAATTCTAGTGGATTACTGTAACGCCGATTTTTATAACCCTTAGGATAGTCTAAGTAATTTTCAATACTATAGTTGAGGCCGTTAAATAACGCATCATTATAAACTTGAAAATTATTATTAAATTCAAAATAATAAATAGGATTTTCGATATTATTTTTCATTATTTCTTCGTTAATTAAATAATAACGATATGAAAAATATTTTGGGTTTGGAGCACTTATGATGAATCGTTTAAATCCTCGAGAATATTCTTTTATATAAGAATTTGGATATCGAAAGCAATTGCATGTTGCTTTTGATAAATGAGGATTTTGTGAGTAAGAGGTTGAAGAAAATAATAAATTTAAAAGAAGCAAGAATAATGTAAAATAATTTTTCATTTTTAACCTTATATTGAAGGAGCTAATATAATAAATTAACCATTTGTTGTACTAGTTTAAAAATAATCTGTCCTGGTCAGCTTCATCTTCACTACTCCCTAAAAGCGAAACTTCAATTGGCTGCAGGGTCTATTCTTTGGGAATTTTGGAAAAATCTGAGACCATCTCGACTAATTAATATAGAATTTTAGGCAACCTTGATGATGACGCTGTCCTTCAAGCTCTTGTGGAGATTAATTTCATAAACAAGAGGCTTATGTCTACTGTGTTAGAAAGGTTAAAGAAAGCAAGTTCAAATAGTTAATAATCATTTTTGATAATCCCTAATTGATTCATGATGCTTATATAGGCCTTTTTGCAATCTTCGGGTTTTAGAATTTGGCAATCTTTATGATCTGTCGAAATGAATTTATCGCCAAAATTATCGGGTAAATGATCATCGCGATCATCAAAAACTATAAATCCCGCATATTCCGAATGTTTTATGGTCCATCTTTGGATTTGACTTGCCCTACATTCCCTATCAAGATTTTTTCCTTCATGAGAAATAAAACAATATTCTTTCCATTTGTCTGATAGAGGGTTATTGTCAATTGTCTTATCTATTATATATGGAGAAAAATCATAGGATTGAAATATTTCTTTCAAATCATCTAACCCTCTACACAACCTACAAGTAGAAGAAATAATAATATGTACATTAGCAGCATGCTTGATTTTTTCAATTAAATTATTAAGAGATTGAATAGCATCTTTCTTTAAAAAATGAGCTTGAGCTTTAGAACATGTTTTACAATATTTACGATGATGGGGATGGTAGGTCTCACCTGATAAATTTTTAGCAATCTCTTTTAGTTCAGTTGCTTCATTAAAATTGTATTTGGCAGGTCCTAGTACACCATCAACATCAAGAAATAAGGCAACATAGGGTTTACTTGTATCGTTTTGAAGCATCATGATTTCAATCCTCATTTATTTTGGGATTCAAGCTAACAACATACATCTATTTCAGCAACAAAAAGAAAATTTTCTTAACTAAAATTGAGGTCTGGTAGGGGTGGCACGAATAGCTTAAAAACCCAATACAATGTGCTGTAGCAATGTAGATAAATTTCCTCTCATTTATTCATTTAAAGGGGGGATAATTATTTCAATTGCTGTCGTCGTTTCACGGCTCTGTCATTTAATAATTTAACCACACGCTTGACGCATGTGGTTAATTTAATTAAAAATAGAGCCGTGAAACGGCGACAGGTGCGCTCGTGAAGTTGCACATTTAGTAGGGTAAAAGTCCTTATCAAAGGAAACCAAACCCTTTGTAACTGAAAATAACTGCGTTGTTGTGAGGCAAGGTGGAGAGAAATTGTTATTGTTGCTGATAGCGCTTTCTGTTGTCGTGAAATCTGCAAAACATGCATTAAATATAATGTAATTTTTTGTACACAACTAAGGCTAGATGCAAGCCTATATGATTTTCCCCCGCCTCATCAAGGCAAACGAGGACGTCCTCGAATTGTGGGAAGCAGGTTACCTAATTTAGAAACTCTAGCAAATGATAAAAAGCAAAAATGGGTGAGATTAGTAGCTCCATGGTACAGCAACAAAACTAAAGACTTAGACGTGTTAACTGGTACGTGTTTATGGTATCATAATACTGTTGGAGGAGTACCTATAAGATGGATAATTACTAAAGATCCGATGGGTAAAAACAAGCCCACAGCACTTTTAATTACCGATTTTAAAATATGTGCGGAACAGGCAATAGCTTTATTTGTAGGCCGATGGCCAATTGAAACCACTTTTCAAGAAATCAATCAAAATTTAGGTTTAGAAACGATTCATACATGGTCAGATACAAGTATCAATCGAACAGCTCCATTGATTATAGGTTCGTATTCATTAGCATGCCTCATAGTAAATGAATCAGTTAAGGATAAAGGAATGGAAATAAAGCCTCAAAAAACCTCATGGTATGAAAAGGATGCGATAACTTTTTCGGATGTAATGGTTTATCTTAAAGTGTTGATTCTTAATAAAAAATATTTAACACAATGGGGTAAAAAACGTAAGTGTGATAAAATAGATATTGAAGATCTCTTTCACTTGATAGCTTCTGCATAAAAAATGCTAAAGTCGAGTCTGCGTCTCTGCGTTTAAAAAGGCTCAAACCTTTTTGACAAGAGACTGTTAACATTTTGTTGCTTATATTAGGGGGTAAAAATTTAGCAACTGCTATGCAAAAATAAGCTATTCGTGCCATCCCAAGCCTGACCTGGGGTGTCACATTTAGCAAAAAATAGTACACTTTTTTTAATAACTTTTCGTACTGTAATTCTCTCAAAAAAATAGCTTTATTTTTTTAAGAAAATTTCTTAATATTCCAAAAAATTCCTATTAAACCGAGTAACTAAAATAAATTCCAATAAAAAAAAACTTAATATAAAAATTAAACTTGCAAGTTTAGAAATTAAAAATCCAAAAAAATTTAAAAA